>Ga0315914_1001194_pt1 | contig 37835 bp, 22 predicted proteins | sample MpolenodulesMG_FD_203920 | JGI IMG/M metagenome (GOLD analysis project Ga0315914, IMG submission 203920) | Medicago polymorpha root nodule microbial communities from Los Angeles, California, United States - elongated nodules | ecosystem: Host-associated > Plants > Roots > Nodule | place: USA...
TTTTGCTCTGTTACTAGTTTTAGTCTTTTCTGTTAGTTTCTCTAAAAAAAAGGTTAACAGAAATGACTAAAACTAGTAACAGAGCAAAACATAAGGGACCAAATTGGTACAAATTATAGTTAGGGGGTCAAATTGAAACAATCAATTAAGTTAAGGGACGGGTGATTGAATAAGCTAGTATTAATGATGATGGAAAATGTTTATGCTTAATGTGTTTTTGTTTCTGGAGCAAGGTCTCGATCTTTATGCCTAAGGTCTCGATTTTTGTTCGTCCTATATTAACCCATTGCCCTTAATATTGGAAAATATTTTTGTTCCTAGAGCAGGGTCTCGATTTTTTTTTTTAAAGTATACATATTTGCCAATATTCTAAATTTCTAATAGTGTAATATTGGTTCCTAAAAAAAAGAGTAAATACTCATTTTAGTTCCTCACAATTTTCCGACAGATCAATTCATCCCTGACAAAAATAAAACTCAATTTAGTCCTCGACCTTTTCATAATGGAGACAAAGTGATATGTGGTTCATTATAATAGAAAGACCGATTTATCTTTGATATAGGAATGTTAGAGACTAATTTGAGTTTTACTTTTGTTAGAGACTGAATTGGTCCATTAAAAAAATTATGAGGGACTAAAATAAATATCTTCCTGATGGAGGTACATCACTATTTGATGCGGGGAAATAACTTCAACACATTATTTGTTGGCTTAAAAAATATTTACATTTGTGGGGTCAGCTGCCCCAATGTATATAGGATAGACAAGTACTTGGGAAGGTGATGCCATGATTTTTTTGTTTTTTGAAGTAAGGTGATGCCATGAATGTAATGTAAGCTTGAGTTATGTGATGAGAAGAGATAAACATAGAGAAAAAAAATGATGTATGAATGAGTGTGTGAGAAACAAGTGTTTATATATCTTTATTGTCTAAAGATTAACAAATATCATCATGATTAAGGTTTCAACATTTGACTCCTCTACTTACATATCTAAATTTTCAATTACTATTGTTATTTCTTCTATCTATCAAAAAGATTAATAAATATCTTGAGTCTTGATCCTCATTCAAATTCCAAATTTATTACAAGTTTCTGAATTGATGTTTGTACCGTGGTAAAATTGTCAAAATCACAGTAATTTATGAAGAAAATTACAATTTAAAAACTTTTCTTGATCACATTTGGACAAATTTAGTGTCCTTCCAAACATACACAAAATGATTATTATTTTTTAAAATATCAACCACAAAACATGGACCAGGCCCACTTTGCAAAACCATAGCAATACAAGGACCTGAAGGACCTCATATATCTGTCTACTCTCAGTTTGCAAGTATATTTGAGGACGAGAGTGCCTATTACAAGTTACAACTCAGTATGTCAGGTAAACAGTTGGATCATCGCCAAAATAGTCTTTGCAAATGCAGATATCAGTTAGTTCTTTTTTTTTTAAAGATATCAATTTAGTTCTTAAAACTTTTATAGTTTTATTAATAATCTCAATCAATTTTTCTACTGTATTATTAGCACTTTTAAATATAGTCCCTTTTCGTATTACTAAAAACTTTATATTATTTTTTTTGTTTTATAAAAAACATACTCATTGCACCTAAAAAAATTATACCATACCTCATATTAATACTACTATTTTATCTAAAAATATCAATATTTAGAAATAAATGCATCTACACATTGAACAGTTTAGTAATATGTATACATAGAGAGTACACATCAACTACATTATCAAACTTTCTAATAAACCAATTTTTTAGTGATAATTTAGGCAACTGACTCAACTTTTTATTTATTGATATTGCACATATTAAATGTTATCAACTACATTTCATTGGCTTTGTGTTGGCAAGATCATTTATTTATATTCCCACAAATGATGCCACTATTTTGAACCAGAACCATAATTCTTGAGAAAGGTAGAGTAATCTCATTGTGAAGTTGGATCGGTGAAAGAAATAACTCCGTTCTTGAAGGTTTCAGTAGAATTCATGAAACAAGCTCCAACAATGGTTTTCGGAGGGGTGTGCCTGCAAAAAGCACTCTAAGTCTCTAACACTCAAGTTAGTATGTGATTGACGTTGATGAGAGGTTTAGAGTGAATGGATGCACATACCTTGATGGTAGTGGTGTGGCTCTTATATAGACATAAGAGTTAATGTTGAGTTTGTTGCCTTATTGGACCTCACGTTTTGAATGACCTGTGATAATGTGGATTAGGCATTTGGTCGATTCGGAATATATCATATGACTTATAAACTTATATGACAAAAATAGACTTGTTTTATAACAATTTTCTTCACAAGCTTATAACTTTTATTTACTAACTTATGACATTTATACGCGTAATTTAATCTATTTTTATTTTTTACTTGTAATTTACAATGAACCACGTTTTTCATCCGCATTCCGGGAGGTGTCTTTATTCTTGCTCAATTATGTTGATGTTTCTACGATGGCTCGTGGGTTCAAATTAATGTGATGAATACTGTTTTTTTTTTGTTGTCTTTTTTACCAAAAAATTATTGATATTTTGTCTCTTTGTGAAAATGTAGGACTGTTCTTTTTCCTCTTCTTTTGAATAATTTCACAAAATGGGGACAAGTCCTAATAAATATTCCAAGTCTGGTCGTTTGAAAGAGAGAAAATCTCAAAGGCCAATCACATTGGAATGGCTCGGATTTATGTAAGTTTGTTTAGGAGCATTGTGGTGACTTGTACTCTTTGATGATTCTTAAAAAAAAAAGAAAAATATAAAGTAGTACTCTTTCATGATGTTGTAAAAAAAATCTTTGTTGAATTTGAATCCTTGCAACTGTGATATTGTAGTCATAGAGGGTTCAAACATATACATAATGCAATTTTATTTTCGGAAAATATATATAATGCAATGTTTTTGACAAACAATGTTTCGAAGATAGATTCAAACATCTCTTTAATTGATTTATGTTCATTTATTGGCGCGTAATATTACTTGAATTTTGAAGAATAAAATAAAGAAATTCTATTTGACAATCATTTTTTTTAGAGAATTTGTACAATCATTTCAGTATATCTTTTGAACAATTTTATCTTTTATACACATATTATGTTTTTATTCTATCTTTTCTATTGTTTTTAATCAATAAGAAGATAGAACAAGTAGGTTGTCACAAAATCGTCACAAAACTATAATATAAAATACTATGCCTTGCTATATTTGAAAACTCTTGTTTCGGCAGTTGATAACCCACATCAAATAAAAAAGCTACTCACGTTGACGTAGTTTCAATTCAACTGAACAGATGACCATGGATAAGCACTGATTTTTCAACCACACTATATATACATAAATGTTTGAGTATGGTATAGAGGAAATTCCACCCGCCTCTATAGTAGTCAATAGCAAATAGCGAAATAAAAGGATGGATGATAATCTAACCAATCAACCTCATCCTCCAAGAATGTATGGTCTCTTTCTTCCAACAATCATATATATGACACATTTTTTTGTTCTCCAACCATGGGGGTTTAAGCAAGTCAATTTTTATAGTTAACCAAACGGGGAATGAACAACTTCTACCGAATTGGTCTAGTACTATTTCGACTAAACATAAGCAGTCACATGTTTGATCCACAAGTTTAAAGCAATAAAATTCTCCAAGGATTAGGGAGCTATAAACTAATAATTTGGGAAGACAACACTAATTTTGGTTCAATCATTGGTTAGGCATTGCCATTTTATGCAACCAAGTTGAGTTGTGGATACGTATGGCAATATTGATATATTAAGCATAAAGATTTTCATCTTGATGATGTTCGGATTTTTTTATCATCTATATATACAATGTCTTACTGATCATTTTGAAGGCAACAAGATCTAGATATCTTATCCACATTAGCCAAGTATTCCAATTCTTTTAACGTACGTGGATGGTAACATTTTTTCGGAAGCATATGATAAAGCATAAGTTCGATTGGATTTTGAATAAAATAAAGGCCTAGCCATCGAGTTTAAGAATTCCAAATTAATAAACAGAAATGAATAATTTAAGTTTGATTTTTTTTTATTGGTCTTTCAACTTTTTTCCTACTTTATCATTTTTTGTTTAACGTTAAAAAACGTCCATGTGAGTATGTGACCATTAGATGCTGAGATGATAGATCAAAATCAACAAATTATATATTTTGTTATTTACTTTTATAAGAAAATGAAGACCCAAAATTAAAATTAGAGTTCTTCAAATTCACAAAAATGAAATACATCATCATTTTTTTCATCTCTTATCATCTCAAGGTGGACAGAATCTACTCATGTATATGTGTTATGTTACCTTATGTGTCGGTAACAGAAAGAGTGATCGTAACTTGAAGCGCTGTTGTGTAGTGAAATTGGCTTTGTGAATTACACAATTTTGAAGAGTGGATGTTCTCCACATCTATTAAATTAAATTAACATGAGCAGAACCCAAAAATGTTTGAGTTGAGCAACCATGCTAAGATTGCTACCAGAATAATCATGTCACGCCTAACGTACTCTTGTTATATCTCAGGAATGAGTAGTTTTTATTTGTGTATGGAGTACCCTTGTAATGATTCCATCGAGACCTCTTTTCTAGTCATAAATAATAATGTTCGTAGTGGAAAATTTTAGTTTTCCTATATAATCAAACATAATGTATATTTGATATTATGGTAATATTTCATAATCGATGATTCAACATGATTCTGTAGAATTTACAAGATGTAACTTTTGTGAAATTATGGTGGACTGTCGTGATTTTTTTTTTGTTACATAGTGCCGTGATTTTAACACAATCATCGTGATATGAAACACATACATAATTGTTTGATGAATGTGGTTGAAAAGTGATTGAGAATATCTTCTCTCACGCACAATTCTTTAATTGTTTCTCAAGTGTGGAAATATAAGATTAAATTATTTTTTCTCCCTATTGAACGAGTGTGGACATAAGAAAATTATTTTATTGCAAAATCTAGCCAAACTTGACATAAAACATTTATTTTTGAGTGTTTCGTCGCTGAAATGTAGGATTAAATTATTTTTTCTCCTTATAAATATAACATTTTTGGTTTGTAATCGTCCAATGTTTTTTCTTCAAACAATGATCTCAAAACTATTTACCGTAAGTAAATTTAGTTTTTGTTGTTATAATAAGTTAAATGTGACACTGTACGAAGAGACTAAAAATGAAAGATGATTATTTAAAGGGACCGACACATTATTTTCACATAAGTTTTCATCGTTATAAGTATTTTTGTTTTTAGTCCCTTATACAGTGTCTTATGCAAACTCTAGCAACGAGAACCAAACTTGTTAAGAGAAGACATGTGAAGAACTCCTGCTTGAAAGAAAAAAAATACAAGGACTAAAAACGAAAACTTGTATATTTATAAGGATAAAAAAAATTAAACAATCCTTAAATTTATTTATTTTCTAAAAAATATGTGCTTGCATTCCTGTGTGAACCTTTAATGGTCATAAATTTTAGGGGCCTTAGTCTTCTAAATGCAGAGACATTGAAATGAAGATGTTTTGATATGATTTTGACCTGAACCTTAGATGATGGTTGCTTAATAGGCCTGTTAGATTGCTCACAAGCCCTTCAATCGATCAGATCGTAACTCTTGATCAATTTTTTTGTTTTGTTTATGAACTCCGATCAGATTGTAACTCCCAATCAGTTGTTTCTAAAAATGTGAGCAAATTGAGGGGCTCATTAAACAACGATCACCTCAGATTGAGTTTTATATGTGGATTCTCATGGCCTTAAGGTTGATCAATTTGTTGGGCTTCCACAATTGACTCAATTTTGGGCTTAACGAAATACAAGCCCCTTAAGTTATAAGTTATACGAACGTTTCTCTTTAGACTTCCATAATTTCTCTAAAGCCCCTCAAATACACATCATGTAGTTATCTACCGGATATAAGTTTTTAAAAAATATGCACATCTGATAGATAACTATCAGATACATATTTAAGGGACTTAGAGATGTTGAAGGGTCTAAAGAGAAAGGCCCGATTTATATAAAGGGGGGAAAAAGTTTGTGCAAGGGTGAATTCATTTTACAATCTTATTTTTTTCTTAACAAATACTTATAATTTTATCCTTCTTCTTGAGCAACTAATTCTTTCATATTATTCTTTTAGTATCATATTAAGTGACCTAGTTTGTGACAAGTTGTCTTTTTCACATAACCTATTTTTAAATAATTTTACTAGTATATAATTAAGAATATTTAAAATAAAAATTAGGTAACTTAGGCAGTAGCAGCAAAAGAAAAAAACAAGCACACGCCCAAAGATGAATAGATGATGATGAAATTGAAGAAATAATAATGAGAGGGGTTTGACATTGCATTGCATCGCATCTGAGTAGAGGCGGAACAATCAAAGAAATTCCGTAACAATTGATAGTTGATACTACTTACTTTACTTACTCCGCATTATATAGATAACAAATATTTGGATTTTCTTTTTCCTAATTGGTCACACCGCACTCTTTTCATTTCAGTTCATTCCTAACAATAACAATATACAAATCCCTTTGATTTCTCTTCTTTATCAAAGAACGTGCACATCACCATGGACATGGCGGCATCATCTTCTCCAACGAACGAACCTCCTCCTCCTCCTCCTCCTCCTCCAGATCAACATCACGATCTTCAACATCAACTTCAACAAGAACAACAACAATCTTCACCAATCATCAAAGATTTTCTTCACAAAACCAAAATCATTCAGTTTCTTGGTCGCACCACTCCGATCGTCCTTCAAAACGATAATGGACCTTGTCCTCTCCTCGCTATCTGTTAGGGTTTCCTCTCTCCATCTTTCATTATTCAATTTCTCGCATCGCATGTCTATTCATCACACTGTATTCAATTAATACTGTTATTAGGTTACGGATATTCAATTGCATATTATTATACTTGTTACTGGTGATTGTTGATTCATGATTATATAGAATTTTATTCTGTATTCTTTTTCAATTTCTAATTAACCTATGATTGTATTATTAGTTAAATTATTACTCAATTCATTCTTTGGTTTGCTACCTTATCTCTGATTTAATTCAATCTAACAGCTTAATTCCGCGAGTTTCGTTTTTTTTTTAAGGCTTTCTTTCTTTTTTAATCTTAATATCTTCTTTTGTATGCCAATGCTCCGCGTGAGTTGATATTTTGTTTTCTTGAAATGTATCTTTGAAAATGTACAACAAACAGAATTGACCTTATTCGTAAATTTTCATCAGCATATTATGAAATGATAAAATGCTAATTCTACAAGATATACTTTGTTCGTTGTTATTCACAATTTGAGTGTTTGTTTGATTCATGATACAAAAGTTTATCTTTCTTTTCATGTATCTTGAACAGAATTGGCGTATCCCATTTTGAACTTATTAGTCGACACTTGATGCGAATTATTTAATACCAAAGATTCATCAATAAGCATTTTGGGGATATGGAGGAAACTTTTAATATTAACATGAAGTAGTTTTGTCAAATAGCGGCTATAGCGTAGTGGAATTTGAAGAAACCGCTATCATTGCGTGATACACTATTTAGTACTAAGAATTGTCAAATAGTGGTGCTATAGCACTGTAGCGTATCGGAATTTGAACAAACCACTATTTTCTGCGATCCACGATTGACAAAATTACTACCAAGGAAACTTTCTAGATACAACAACAAATAACAACCAAGCCTTATCCCACTAGATGACTCCAAAAATATAAACTCCATGTAATCTTTAAGGATTAGTGTTATCTTATCATTCTCCCATGATTTTTTCTGAACAGTTACTATTCTCCTTTTCCTATCTAGTGAGGTATTTCTTATCAGATCAATTGACAAATGAAGAAATCTTGTTATACGTTTTTTTTTCTGGTCAATAGTCTCTTAAGTTCCTATTTTGCTTTATATATTTTTCAATTTTTTTTTGTAGGATCGGTAACAAGCTGATGCTCTAAATTATTTCACTTTGGAGGGTTATTTGCAATATTTGTTTTTGTTTGCACCTCACTGTTTATATTGCATTGCTGCAGGTAACGTTCTTCTGCTACGTAACCAGTTAGAAGGTTTGAGCTCGGATATTGGTGAAGTCTCACAGGAGAAGTTGCTTTCATTGGTTGCTGAGCGATTGCTTGATTCAAATAGTAATGTGAATGTAAGAATTGGGTTTGTTATCATTGGTAACGTCACTATTTCACGATGTAAGTTTGTCTGAATTTTTTTTATTGTCGTACAGAACAAAGATGCAGGCTATGTCGAAAACCAACAACAGAACATTGCCGATGCAATTGATTTGCTCCCTAGGCTTGCCACTGGAATTGATGTAAATCTAAAATTTACGAGGTCAGGGTCATTTATTTATTTGTCAGATATATGCATCCATCATTAATTTTCAAGTTCTGACCAAAGTTACATATCAATTGCAGAATAGATGATTTTGAATTCACTCCAGAGTGTGCCATATTTGATTTGCTGGACATTCCTTTGTATCATGGCTGGATAGTTGATCAGCAGGTGTTTTGTCTACCATCAATCCTAATTAATTAGATCTATCATCCATGTTTTCGTATGAATTAGAGAAATTCTATAAGATTGCTCCCTTGCCAATTTTCACACAAGTTCTTGCCCTAAAAATCCCGTGTGTAAAATGGCATGCAATAATTTTTTGCTCATCAATGTTAGTCTGTTGACAATCGTGTGCTTTCAGCGAATTCCAGAATTTTGGATTAGTAACCTCTTGGTCATAGGCAAAGTGATAACACACCTCTCTTTTAGTCATTTCATGCTTCTGTACTGCATCCATTTTGATGTTGCTAGGTAGGATTTGATTTCAGAATGTTCTATAAATGAGTCGTTACATTTGATCAGAGTCATTTTCTTGTATTGATAGGGTTTATGTAGCTGTCTGCAAACTGATCTAGTTTCTTGAAAATTATGAATGATGTGTCAGTGGCCTCTTTGTGTGATACCGTAAACTAATCTGGCATCCTTCCGTGATTTCTTTATGTTTTGATCAATTGGTTCGTAAGGCTCATTGTTCGCTGTAAATTTTAAATGACCGAGTGATCATTTGAACGATCACCTCAATGGTCACCAAAATGTTATCTTTGTTTTCCTTCAATCATGAAGGGTTTATTTATTATTTGATGATGTGTTTGTTTCATATCCAAATCTTCATGTGCTTGTGAACCAGGATCATGATACTGCTACTGCAATTGGATCGAAGTCCTATAATGCCCTTATGGGAGAGCTTGTTTCTCTTGAAACACAGAACATTGAAACCCTACAAAAAAATAATCCAGAAGAAGAAGATTGTGTTGATTTTGTTGCTGCAACAACTGCTGCTCTTGGAGTGCCTTCTCCCAGTGTTTCTAAAACCAGGTCTTTTGATGGTTCTCCGTGTTCTGTTTCTGATCAGGCACCAAGAAAAGGTGATCTTGAAGAAGAAGAAGAGCTGCTGAGAGCCTTGAAGATGTCTGAAGTTGATTCTATAGCTTTAGTTAGTGATCCCATTGTGGGACATGCAAATGGTAATGGGGGAGAAGTTTCTTTTGGCATGGACGAAAATATGTGTGACAAACAGGCTGTAACCGTGGATTCTGGAGTTGACTTAGGAAAGAACACTGGTAAAGAAAGCAATGACTTTCATGAATCAGAAACCTTCATACCTGATGATTCCACTGCTTCTAGCAAAGACTATAATGAACATACATCTTCTACATCTATATTGGGGGAAGCAGCTAATCCGTTCTTACAGAATGATCCCGTAAGTGGCTTCCATCAATCAGCTTCTATGGAGCCTGAAGAATCTACTGAACAAAACGATGTGGTTGAGAAGCATAAACTTGATGGATTAGTTCAGAATAAGAGTGCAGCCATCCATTCTCCTGAAAAATATTCTGTTTCTGTTTTTGAGAGCTGTGCAGATGGCACTATAGGGGGTGAAAAAGTTCACAATCAATCCTCTCTTACATCTATAGATCATGAAACTTCAGATGAATCTCAAGGACTTGATGCAACAGGAGTGCCATGCTTATCTGCAAGCCATACAGATTCGGATTCTTCTGGTATCAGATTTCATCAAACCGATGCTTCAGGAGCATTTCCTTCAACTGTTGATGGGAGTGAGCCCATGTATGAAGGAGAGGAATGTGTGTTGGATACAAAAACTGGAAATTTTGAGAATCGTGAACCTGTTTATGAAGGGGAGGCGGTGCTTCAGGAACAGGCCGACAAAAGCACCTTAGATGCCCTTGATCCAAGAGCTAAGGAAGAAATTACTCCAGAACAAGGTCAGTGGTGCTATATCTTGTAAATGGATTAGATATGTTTGGAATATTATTTTCTTAGAAAAGCATTGATTATTATCTTGATAAAAGAAGATATCTTTGTTTTTTATTGGTCTTAGGAGAACTGGTCAAGAGTTTTTTGAGGAATAATGCCAGTCAGTTGACATTTTACGGGTATGTTGACCTATTGTCTTGTCGGTCAAAATTTCTTGAACTAATTCCCTGATTTATATACTATTCTTCACTGGCTCAAGAATTTCACTTTAAATAATATAAACCTTCAATGTTTTTGTAGGCTTTTCTGTCTTCAAGATGGTCTTAAAGAGCGTGAGTTATGTGTTTTTTTCCGAAACAATCATTTCAGCACCATGTTTAAGGTGAGCTCCAACATCTCATTTTTATCATTTGGATTAATGAAAGATGATATCAAGTATCAACTACCCCCAACAACTCCTTTTTATTGCTGGGAAAAAAATTCTTTGCTCTCTGTCTTGCATAGCATTTCTTTTCAATCCTAAATTTATTCTCTTCTATTCACAGTTTGAGGGTGAGCTCTATCTTCTAGCTACAGACCAAGGCTACATAAATCAGCCTGATCTGGTTTGGGAAAAACTGAATGAGGTAAAACATGATACTCTAGTCTCCAGACTTTTTTAACTTATGTCATCTTAAAATATTATTTTCTTCTCTTTCCTTTCTATGTTGAATCTGGCGGGAGTTTATAATTAAGATGTTGATATACTCAGTTAAATGTTCTGAAAATTTAAAGTTTGCATGCTTGGTGATTTGAGCTTCTTGGATAGCTCTTACACGTGATTTTGAGTTTTTATTTTTATTATTGAGTAAATTCTGCGTGCGAGTGTCTAAATAAAATATCTTGCCTTTGTGTAATATTAAAACTAAAATGAAGATATAAAAGTTTTTGATGTACTCATCTTTCAGGTCAACGGCGATACATTGTTTATGACTGGTAATTTCAAGGAATTCAAGGTAGAAAGCCATGAAAATAACACCACCTGGGATGAGAATAATGTTATGACCAACACTGCTGTACGTATTTTCTTTCCCTAAAATAAGTAAATATCTAATCTTGAAAACAAATTTTCATTGATATAAAGTTAACTTGACATGTTTCAGGACTATCTTGCCAGCATAGAGAGTGCAACGCAGGCAGGCTTAGATATCAAGTTGAGTTTCTGAACTTGCTATTAGCACATTTACAAAAAAATTAATTGCCCTCCTTACGAAAAAATGTTATTCACCTGATAAGCATCCTTAATGATATCAGTGCGTTTGGATGAGCTAACTTTGGGTAAAAAAATATTCCCATAAAAAAGAAGTCCAAACATTTAAACTAGAAACTACTATTATTGTTGACTTTAACTTCAGTTATGGTTCTATCTATTCAAAATGGTTTGGTAACAATGAATCTTTTCGGTAATTGTGACAGTTCTGATCTTCAATTAGCAATAGCCTTGCAACAACAAGAGTTTGAGCAGCAGCCACCACGACAAAATCAACAAACACCATCTGTTAGTGGTACCTCCAGACTGGTCACAGGTCCCCAGGTAAAAATTGTTTTGCAACCTATTTTTTGTTTTTGTATTTTTTTTGACTGTTCATTATCTGCAATGTTTTGGATTTATATGCATCCCTGTGATCTGTTGGTCTCTCATGAGAACCGTTGAGATCGTGTTTAAAGTTAGTGAGATCTTTATGATTAGGTAGAAGATACCAGATCATATGATATATAAAATCATTGGTTTTGACTACTCTACTACCTCTCTTTATATTTGAAGTTCAAATTTTTAGAAATTTCTCAGTAAATGCTATTTGCAGGTGCCAAGGAGCACAGGAAGGAATCCACCTTCATCTCCCAAGCCTGATGCGAAATCTAAAGAAAAATGTACAGTGATGTGAATTTCACAAGCAGTTATTAGAAGCTTGTTTTATAATTGGTGGCCATAACTTTTGTATCCCAAAATTACAGCTACTGGTCAAGTTTCTTTGTAAATATAGGAAGTAAATAGCGTGCCACAGTGGCAGGTCTTTGTTGTGACCACAACCCTCTACTTCCCTACACTTGATATTTTGTTTGGGCTTTACATCTCAAATTTCAACCAACATTTCTGTGAGCTTCGGCCCGTTCTGTGCTGATTGGCTGTGCAGCTTTTAGTAGAGTAAAAGCCCAGCCGTACACTTGATAATTTTAGTAGAAGATTGCTTTTTTGACATTCATTGTGTCTTAGTAACACAAGTAAATGACCAAAAAACTCAGCGGCAGTTAACTGCCGGCGTGTTTTTTAGTTATAAGCCAGCAGTAGTTAACTACTGCTGGGGGTATTTTAGTCTTTTACTTGTGTTTTTAGGAAGTATTAAAAGGCAGAAAAACAATCTTCTTCTTATAACTTGCTAGTTAGACGTTGGCTGACATGGCAGGAAGTGCATGGTATTAAAATTTTCAGGTTTAAAGGATTTGAAAATTTTGGAAGGATACTATTCTTCATCTCCCCATACCCCTTTATAATTTGCTTATAACAACTTACGGAATGTTACTGTAATTTAACTTTGAATTATTACTGGAAAATGTTTCATCATAGTATAGCAAGTTACTTGCAAAACTACAAGATGAATGATGCATTCAAGAGTAGAAGTGATGAGAACTAATTTTGCTTTATATTATATAAATGAAATGTGTACTTTAGTCAGTTTTTAGAGTAAAAATATTTATATAAAGTATTTTATTATATTCCTTTAAATTCTCTTATTTTGTCTAACAAACACCATTACATGTAATACCAGAAAAATAGTGAAAAAACACAAACAAAAACACTAATACATGTATGATTTATTTTTTCTCATTTATTTGTAATTTATTCTATGTTTTAAATCAAGTTAATAAATGAAGAATTATTATTTTTGTTTAATTTTCCCCTTTATATATATAAATATATGAGTCAGGATCCGTTGACACCTGTAAGTCAAAAGACTTACACCAAATCTCAACCATTCAATCTAAACAATCTAACGGTTTAAAATTTGGAAACATAGAATTTAAAATAGGTAATGTGTTGCGGATTTGGGTAATTATTCCTTAGAATTAAGTCCCAATATATTTTTTTTATTTCGTTAACCTTCTTCCCGAGCAATACTTTCTAGCTGAGCAATCAAACCCAGCCATCCAGAAAGAAAAGAGAAAAAAAAATCAATAAATTGATTGATTGCTTGAAGACACACTATTGGAATTTCAATTGAAAAATAGTCACAGTGCTTGATATATTCCATGTTTGGGAATTTCCATCCCAGTGTATAAGTATTTGACTCAAATGGAATTTAAAAAAGTAAAATCAATGGTTTTGAGTTTCGTTTTTAATTGACTTATGGAGTTTTATGTTTTTTTTACTACCATGATTTCTCCCAAATCGATTTACTTTTTTTCATCGCATAGTTCACCATCGTTGTATCAATCAAGTAAGGAATAAATCAGCAACAAGTGACCCATTTTAAATATGAACCACATACATCAGTACTTGAATGAACTTAAAAAGTTAAATTTGTTTATAATTAGAAATGGAGAGAGTAAGTTATCACAATGATTATTCAAATAACATATCTCTTCTTGTATATCGTAAATTCACATTGAAAGTTAAGTTGTTTCGTTAAGTTATTTTAATAAAATAAAAATAATTTATATTCCATATGAAAAGTAATTTATATTGTTTTGAGTTTTTTTTAACAAGCTCTTTTATATAGTTGTGTTTGGTTATAAACAAATATTTTATCCTTTCATTTTTGTCATGTTTTTCTCAACTTCATTGATACAATTCAAATGCAATTTATAGTTTAAATGACAAAAATATCAAAATTGTTACCGAATTTAAATCCCAATCCTTAATTTGTGTATGTGAATTTCAATTTTTATTTATCATTTTTGAGAGAAAAAAAAATCAAATAAAACCATGTTTCTCGATTGTTGAGACACAATTTGAGAATATTTAAGTTCCTTACTCATTTAGAGTAAGATTCGGTCACCAACAAAAGCATACAAAAAATTATATGTTGAAATAATTCAAATTCTTAAATAAATCACAAAATTTTATGTAAATATTACTAGGATCTACAATTACAAACAAGAGAAGATAAACATTAATTTTGTAAAGAAACCATAAAACAATAATGATAGGAGAAGTGTTGTTTCTCTCCCACTTTGAAGAGGTCGGGTGAAATGAAAGTGACATATGATTCAAAGATTAACATCATGGCCCTATGGGTATGATATATAGCTTCATTTGGTGTATCTTTTTTCCTTAGTACATTATTTGTTGTCTTTAATTAAGGTGGGACTTAATAAATGTGGGACCACGTGCCTTTTTATTTTCTATATCATGATATAGTGTCCCACTAGAAAATAGAAATAGAATACTGATAGAAGAGGACATGACTATATAGCTGTGAATCTGTGATGGTGACGGAGGTTTCTACCATCAACCACCACCACTTTTTTCTTGGGGACTGTGTTCTCTGCTCATTTTTCTCTTCCTCCATCCACCAGCTTACACGGCACGCATTCCCAATTTCCCATGTACAAACTATGGTATCAATAAACATTATTTTTCAAGTTAAATAGTAGTACCATTTTGTCAACAACAAAAGTTAAATAGTTGCATCTTTTTTTTTCTTTTTCTTTCATAAGAAGTTAAATTGTACATTATTTTTCTTTAAAGCTAAAATAATTAAATCACAAAATACAACGAGGCAAGTTAACTCGACTTACATTGTCTCTTAGCATAAGTTTTAAAGCCGGAGTAAAAGTATATAAAAAAAAATTTGAAATTAAAAGTTAAGGTAGAACGTCTGAAATTTGTCAACAAGTCAGCACACCGATTAACTTCACGGTACATGTGATAGACTAAAGTTCTTTATTCAAGTCGGTGGAGAAGAGAGAACGTATCTTCAAGAAGATGTTGGAGGAAAACATTTGAAGATGAGTTTGAAGTAACCATATGTAGAAGTTACCAATGAACTTGTCATGAGTTTGTTTAATCAATTGTTTGCAAGTAGAAATTTCTAATAACTTTCTACTACACCCTTCAATATTAACCTTATAGTGATTGTGTGGAGGAGGGGTCCAAGAAACCTTAATGTTGCATCTCTAAGGATGAGGTTCACAATCCACATTAATGTTAAAAGAGGGTGTAATGAAATTTATAGTCAGATTTAGAATCTCATTGTAGAAGTATTGATGCGCCTAAATACACTCTAAGATCTTTGATAATTTGGATGCTCAAATCGATACTCTGATTGTTAGGAATATTATGTGAGATATTATTAAGGACGAAAACTTAAGATTTTTTAAGATTCAATTTTTGACTTTGTCACATAGTTCTTTCAAAATTGAATGAATCAAGCTAGTATGCTAAGGGGATGCCTCAACAATAAAATGATATCATTTGCAAAACACATGTGTGAGATAGAAGGACATGACCTTCTTCCCATTTAAAAGGGTTTTAGTTAGGGATGAGAAAAAAACTTGTAAACATGGATATCCGCGAATAAAATCAGTCACGGATATGTGCAAGTAGCCTAACGAATATATGCAGATAAAATAAACGGATATTGCAACTATTTATTATTTAATTGATATGAATGCAATATAATGATATACAATCCACACGTATTCGTACGTGTTAATAAATTAAGAAAGTTGATTAAATATCCTTAGTTTAATATAAAAATTGGCCTTTCAAATCTAAGGAGAAGAAAATGAATGTGGTGAATTTTTTTATTTTGATAATAGCGATTTTTATTGATTTTGTGAGGTGTTCTTCTAATTTAAATACTCCTTATCAGGATAAGCTTATATATGTAGCTTAATTGTACATAGTCCTTGGGAGTTTTTTTTGTTCGAAATTTTTGGATAAAATGCTTCCTTGTTTTCAACGCAACACATATTCTTCAAACAAAAGTAATCACAAACAAAATTGAGAGAATATTCAGTTTGATTGCTTTATGTATTTTATAGATTTTCCTTTAACAGGATTCAACCACCAGTTATCTCTATCTACACCCACCACAACCAATGCCGCCGATACCTGCATCTCTTGGCATCTTATCTTGTAAGCCAATTCCCAATTACGGTATTATTAATTTTTTTTAGTTGTTAGATGACTTTATAATAGTTTGTTTAGAAAACATGTGTTTGTTTGTATGATATATAGTTGACATTTGTTGACACTAAGTCCATGTTTGGTAACGAGTTTGTAAAACGGAGTTTGATGAAAATCACGGTAAAACATCACGTTAGCATAAAAGCTAGTATTTGGAGCTTATGAAAATCAAGATAAAATCACATCAAAAAACGTGCAAACGTGCTTAGATAACGACTAAGTGTTAAAGTTCATTTTGACATCAAATCATATCTATGCATTTTAAATAATCTGAGGACTTAGATAATTTAACTTTAAAAAGCCCCTCAGATCATAATAAGGTGATCTCGCACCGCACCGACTGTCTATTTTACCAACCATTCTTACTCTCATACTGAATTGAACGTAGAGTTTTATGATCAACTTACATCTCGACGAATGCTGTTCAACATAAATCAATATTATTATCACTACATATCACAAAATGCTTGAATTTTAAAATAACTGTGGACTACATAGTCACGAGAATATAATTTCTTTCCATTTTAATATGAAAGTTAAAATTTTCTTTCTAAACCATGTGTGGTACATACTATAACTAAATTGGCAAATGTTTGTATTATGAAAACGTAGAAAAATGTGTAATTAACCAATTCAAGGAGGATGATGTATCAACGGTTATGAATCTCCTATCAAAGATCGATGACATATCTTTATCTGGTGTAGCCAACAAATTACTCCATAAATAAATGATCTCTAATGCGTGTAGACACATACTTTTCCTTTTTTTGGATTTGAGTTGCATATGCCATAATTTGTGTATTCATTATATTATTAGTGGTAGTTTGATCAAAATTAAATTATCCAGAAAACATATAGATTTTGGTTTTTTGTTTAAGATAAAATATATAAAGATTAGAACAAGAAATTTTTTGAAGTTGATCAAATAGTTGTTGACATTCTAACGACATGAATGCATGAAATTTTTACAATATACTTTTAATCAAAATCAAAATTTTATATCCTTCAAACTAAATTAACAAAGGAGAAAAGAAGAATATATTTACCCAAGGATGAAAAACGTAGCACCACTACCAAATATCGAAAAATTGACAGCTCAACCTTTAGCCGACTATATGAACGAATAAAGAAATCAGACTTAAATCAAGGTTGGTGTTTTGGTGACAATAGGATAGAGTATATATTTATCTTCTTTTGATTAGTGGAGCATTCCCTTTGGTTGAGATTTATTTATTTTTCCTCTATATATATTTTGGTGCAACCTACTGGTTTGAATTTGAAGCATATTTTCTTTTTGCGTAGGTATAAAATAGTAGAGAAATACTATCAAATTTTTCTCTAATACTAACTCTTTTACTAGATAAAATAACGAGTTCTACACTTCAAAAATACATATAACATACCCACTTTGTCCTAAAATGTAATCAAAAATAAGTTAATATAAATTAATGTATTTGATACAAATTTTAAATCAAATACATTTATTTTTATTGATTAATTTTTTTCTTACATTTTGGAACAGAAAAGTATGGTAGAATCTATATAAATTTCATCAAATAAAAGAGTATATTAAAGAGATAAAGAGAACATTGACGATACTATCAAACATTAAATTTTGGCAACTAAAATTGTAGAGTTTTCTTTTTGGTACAACTAACGATTGTTGAATTTAGTGCTCATCAAGCATGTTCTCGCCCACTTATTAGTTGAATTTATATACCGTCAGTAATATAATCCATAATTGTGATCGATAATAAACATATTTTGCATGCAGATATTAATTGGTTTTTTTGACACAGATATTAATTGGTTTTTGTCAAACAAATTACTATTACAATTTTTATATTTAGCCCATGATTTAAAATTATAAAAATAACCTTAATGTTTACTTAGCCCCATTTTTTTGTCTTGTTTTAATTCTCTAGGTTTTCAAGAAAAAATAAATTCTGATAATTTGGAGTTCAATTGAGAATTAAAGAAAATTTGACCAATAATTATTCCAACTTCTCTTTAAACTCCTGATTATAATATTGTTGGTCAAACTTCTGATAATGAATTTTTGTACCAGGGAAAAAATTAATTTTAGTACCGAGTTTGACCAACAATATTTATTTTAAAATTGAGAAGTGAATAAAATTTGACCGATGAGGCTTCATTTTATGATTTAGTATCGATGAATCTTCATTTGACTCAAGTCTATTTCTGAAGTCCAAGAGTATCTTTAAAATTTTCCTCGAAAAAGTAATATTCAAAGCAATTACCTTTGACACTAGTACAAGAATTCGAAGAGCAACTTCGAAGACCAGTATAAACGAGCTCAAAGACAAATGTTTGTGAGACCATTCGAAAGATCAAATTATCACATAACTACCGTATCGCAAGTGTACAAAAATAGACTTAAAGAAGCAATTACACTTGGGAGACCTTCAACGTTTAATATTCAAAAATATTAGAATAAACTTTCAAAAAAAAAGTTTCCTGAGCTAACAATGGATTTAGATCCTCTCATGTGTAAAAAAAACATAAGAGGTGAACCTTTCAGGTCATAGTGTTTAACTTGCTACTTTAAGATGAGATACTTAAAATTTTGGACCTTACCACGTAAGTTGTCTCGTCTCGCTTCATCTACTGAAAAAACACGATGAGACAAGATTGTGTTTTGGATAATTTTTAAAAATATAAATCTCTTTTTCCACTTTTTAAATCGAGTTATACTTTCTGCATCAATTACCATATTATCTCGATACAGACCAATAACTTATGAATTTATTGGTTATGAATTATGTTGAATTTTAGTGAATTGGTTTTAAAGATTTTTTTTGTTAGCGACTAATCAAATGGTTGATCCCCAACTAGTTGAAGGGTTTTGCTAGAAGACACCTTTAATGAATGTGTCTTTTAGCAAGTTATTCTATGAACATTTGCTAAAAGACACCAACTAATTTTTATGAAGGTGTTTTTTAACAAAGTTATAACTAAAAAGTGAAAATCACACCTTGAGGTGTGAGTTGTTAAAAAACACCTTCATGAGTGGCTTCTAGCAAAACCCCTAGTTGAATGACATAATGAAGTTAGAGTTTAACTCACTTACCTAGGTTGACACGTCCTATCTAATTTTAGATGGAACGACGCCCTAAACAAATATTTTTGCACAAAATATGTACAAAAATTGGACAAAAAATGATTTGTGCCCATACATGCACCCACTCAACATCTTTAGAAAGGAAAAAAAATAGAGAGCAATGTAATAAATATGTTAAGTTTGTGATATGATAAAAAGAGAGATAAAAATAAAATTAGATATTGGATAAATGTAAAAGCTCAATCATAGTTTTCATAGCAATATAACATCATGATTTACACAACAAAGGATTATAAATTTCAAACTATTGATTTGAGATTGTACGTACGATTTAAACTACACAATAAATTTTATGTGGTTAACCGATTTTAATTTAGAGGACTAAATCCAAAAATTATCGTGGGCAATGAATGAAATGAAGTACCTAACCAACCTTTAGCCCAAAAATCCACTAGACTAAGATAGAAAAATAAAGAAAAGAAAAGAGATATGAGGTTGACAGAAACAGCTTTATCTCTTTTACCCTTTTCCTGACCTCTCTCGCTTCCATCTCCTTTCATAGTAATGATTTCACACCTTCTCTCTCTCTTCTTGTTTGTTTTAAATAAATGCTTTTGATTCTCCCTCTTTCTCTGCGCATGTAAAATCTTTGTTTCTATCAGAATTGGCTCAGAAAGCTTTGTCTCAGATCCCTATAATACTATTTAACACAAACACCGATAACATAACATCAATCCATATACTACTTTCTAGAGTGGTCCTCAACCTCTGTTTTTTCTTTTTTCTGAGAAATGCAAGAACCAAGCTTAGGGATGATGCAGGGGGGTGGTGGTGGTTGTTACGGCGGAGATGGTGGTGGTGAGAATAGACAACTGAAGGCGGAGATAGCAACACATCCTTTGTATGAACAGCTTCTGTCTGCACATGTAGCATGTCTTCGAGTTGCTACTCCTATTGATCAGTTACCATTGATTGATGCTCAGTTATCTCAATCTCATCATCTTCTACGATCTTATATCTCTCAACAAACTCATTCTCTTTCTCCTCATGATCGTCAACAACTCGACAACTTCCTCGTATGTTATACTCCTTACCCGGGTCATGTTTTGTTGTGTACTATGTTTCATTCTCTTTGTCATTTGATTTTGTTTTTATATTTTTCTCAAAACTCATTTTTTTTGTGTGATTAATTTGAGGGCTTAGTGTAATTCATGGGTTTCTGGCTTTATTTGTGCCAACAAAGAGGATTTTAATGGAAGGGTGTTACTGTATTTACCACTTTATTTAATTTGTTAAATTACAACTTTTTTTTTTTTTTTTTTTTTTTTATAATCAAAACTAATTTGTTATATATGTTGCTGGTTTGTTTGGTGCAGGCACAATATTTGATAGTTTTGTGTACATTCAAAGAACAACTTCAGCAACATGTCAGAGTTCATGCTGTTGAAGCTGTTATGGCTTGCCGTGATATTGAAAACACCTTACAAGCCCTCACAGGTATGTACACTGCAACCATATATCTCCCCCTCCGTACCACTTTAAAGACATCTTATGATTTGTTCATAAAGATCTTTTTAGCTTATTTTCATAATCTCTTGTATAAGTTCTGAAAAAACTTGTGGTGTTTATACAAAAATATTTTGACTTCAATTTAATCTTTTATTATGGAAATAACTTTCAATAAGCATTTATACTATATACTGTTTATCCAAACAACTTTTGTGTTATAATATTTTTACTTCCACTTATTTTATTGGTTAAAATATATACTGTTTTCTCCATTCAGTTGGCCTAATATGTTTTTAGGCACTTCCAAATAAAATATTTTTTTAATTCTCACTATATTAATCTCTTACAGGTTAGGCATATGTTGTAGTTTGGTTTGGTGGGTTAGATATTTGGATGAAAGAAGATACATAAAATAGTATAATTATATTCTTCTAAAGCTATTTTCGGTGGATTTTGGCTAATCTGAAGAAAGTTGAGGGGGTAGGGTCTTCTAATTAATTAATTAATGTAATCCGGAAGAGTATACACAAATTAATTAGTTAGTTACATAGCAACCAATTTGGAAGAGTTTAGTTTGGTAAGGAATGAAATGAAATGATAGTCCCTCCAACCATGACATGAAACCGCCAACAACTATTACCACCCACAACCGAATTATAATCTTGTTATGGAAAGGATGATCTGTCAATACCAATCACCTTTATTTAGATTACCTTATTTATTTATGACTTGCCTATTAATTTCAGAATTTGCCTCAATATGGAAGTAGAACACTAATCAGTCTCACATGATTAGAAGAATTAATCTATGTAATTGCACGCAGATGATATCCAGTTTATACAAAAAAATAAAAAATAATAAGAGGAGACATTTGGAAGGGTTGGTTGGGTGTCCTGATATCTGTTGTTTGTGTGCCGTGGAAAAAGATAATCCCAATACGTTAGGCTTTCTGTCAATATCATCAGCTTACAGTTTTGATTTTGTGGACACATATATACCCTTTTACTGTTAGGCTACTACTAGGGGTGCATTATTTAATGTGTTACTTTTTAAAAAAGTTGTGTTGGATCATATTGTACAATTTAATGAGGATACCTAAAAGTTATTTACAAGTTCTTGCTTCCTTAAAATCGTACTAGTGTACACTGCACATATTTGCATAGAAAAATTAAGGAATCAAGAATTACCTTGGTTGACAGAGAATTTGACATAATCACGGCGTATTAGTATTTTATAGTTTCAAATAAAATCCCGGTCTCACTATAAATTTTGTTAACTTCACCGTGATTCCGAACAATAACATGCAGACTCATTCTTTTTGTACAATAAGAGAAGCTAGGAACAAAATGAAAGTAAAGAAATAAACAAAAACTGGTACCATTCCTCATAGCATCAAGATCGGGATCAATCAAAATGATAGAACTAAATCATATTTGAGTGTGTATTTCATTAATTAAGATGTACCAGTATCCATGGCTATATAAATAGGATGAAGACGACATTTAACTGTCCCTTTTGGACATCTTCAAATTAAAACATGCACGTTATGAGAAAATAATTGTTTCAGTTGGCCTAGTCAATGTTTTTGAATTACTGCATGCATGATTGATTATGTGTATATGATTGATGTCCATCATTGATGTTGTTGGCAACTAAATTGTATGCCTTTCCTTTATGTATGATTAAGATGTAACTAACGTTTTGTCCCAATTTAGAGACCCCATCATCATGTATCCACATCTACTAACATAAGGGGGACCTTATGTAACTACATTGCTCTCACCATGTCTCAAACTTCCAAATGAAAAACTGCTCATGTCTGTTTTTTTCTTCCCATTTCATTATTATTTAGTAAATCATTTGAGACTAATTTTTTTTATCCCTTATATAATTATTCCTAATTAGAAATTGCAAAGTAAAGCTTCAATTAGGACTGAAAACCGTTTAACCCGTCCTTTTAAGGAAAAATATATGGACAAAGATGTGTTTCAAAACAATTGATTTTTTGTTGAGAAATTAACTAACTTGTAACTAATAACTAATTAATCATCAAGTATGCAAGCATACTATATATTTCATTCAATTTGGTCTAGCTAATAATTATGTGTATGTAGCTAAATTTCCCTTAGTATTATTTCAGTTCAATAATTTGATGTCAAAATTTGATAGGGATGTCCATATGTATCTGCATGTTAAACACACAGCAGTAAATGTAGTATTGAATTTATTTCAGGAGTGAGTTTGGGAGAAGGAAGTGGTGCGACAATGTCGGATGATGAAGATGAACAATTGCAGATGGATTATGGTTTAGATAATCAGTCAAGTGGTGGTGGTGATCATGACATGATGGGACTTGGTCCATTACTTCCTACTGAATCTGAAAGGTCACTCATGGAAAGAGTTCGTCAAGAACTCAAAATTGAGCTCAAACAGGTCTGTACTCTTAATTCTTTATTATATGGTATCTGTTAATTACTGCTCTTCATAACTAAGTTTGATTGACCAATTAATAAATGAGATTATGTATTAATTTGTAGGGTTTTAAGTCAAGAATTGAAGATGTAAGGGAGGAAATATTAAGGAAAAGAAGAGCTGGGAAATTACCCGGTGACACAACTTCAGTCTTAAAGAACTGGTGGCAGCAACATGCAAAGTGGCCTTACCCAACTGTATGTTAATTAACTTTCCTTCCTTCTACATGTAATTTCTGATCATGGACGATATAGTGTATGTTTAGTTCTACTTTTGGAAAAGATAAAATTGATTTCAAAGACGTAAAATTGATTTTGATATGTTTAGATTTTTCTAATAGAACTGATTACTTAAAACTATGATATTCTTTCGTCCCAGTAGCATTTTCACATTGACTTTGCGAAGAAACATAATAGAAGTTTTGAATGAGCCCAACACTGATTTACAAAAAATCCAAATACACACACGATTCATTCAAAATCAATTTTTGTCACAGTTTCACCAACGACACACGTAATAAGCTTGTGTCGCTAACTAATCTGGTTAATATCATGGTTTGTGCAGGAAGATGACAAAGCAAAACTTGTGGAGGAGACAGGATTGCAGCTGAAGCAAATCAATAATTGGTTCATTAACCAAAGGAAAAGAAACTGGCACAGTAATTCTCAATCGGTCACCTCTTTGAAATCGAAACGCAAGAGGTAGTAATTAGTCATGAATCATCATCATATTATTTTGTTCCTAATTACCAGCTGGTAACACACAACTATATGTTATAATATTGTACTAATTACTCTATTTGCTGATTGCTGATAGAGTGTACTGTAGACCCTCCAGTGAGATGCACCAAGAGATATAATAGTAGATATTATTATGGTTAATTGGTTTTTACTGAAATGTAACATAGTTTTATTTCAAAAAAGAGCTGGTTGCTGTAAATTTCTGGAATTTCATGTATGCACACTATTTTTGTTCTCTGTTGTTATTATTAGGTGTGGTAAGGCTGTGTCTCTTTCTTTTAACTGTCTGTGTAAAGTGTTTGTTACGTTTTCTGACCCGGTGAAGGAATATTACTATGTCTATTATTATGATACAGAAAAAGTTTGAAAGATTCACGTTTCTTCTTTATGTATTTTCCTTGTCCTATTCTTCCACACATACGGCGAGTTGTTTTAAATTTTAGTATAAGAAAGAGAAATCAAGATTCTTTTTGTTTTATTGGTCTTATAATAATTGATAGTCAGATATTATTATTTGATGTGGGTCTAGTCTATCTAAGGTAGAAATGAGCCAAAAAGACAAATAACCTTATTTCATTGCATTAGTAATGAAAAATACAACCGGGTACATAATGAAAAACATGAAGACTCAAATCAACTTAACTATAGTGAATAACCTCATTAGTAGATATATTTTAACAAACTCTATAAAGTTTGGATTAGAAAGCAAAATTTGGTTACAGTCAAATATAATCAAATTAGATAAAATTCAAATTCATCCTATACTTCTGAGTTGTCAGTGCTGTTAGAGTAATCTCGGTTAATATAAGTTTGGAGTAAAAAGAAAAAGTGAGTATAACTCAATTGACATGGATGTTGCAAGAATTTCTGACCATCAACTGTTTGACAAAAATAACTAATACAACTTAGGCAACTTGGTGGTAACTAGTCCCCGTTACTCGTTAATAGTAGTTTTTTGTTTTTTTAAAAAGGAGTAGTTAGTTGTCAAACAACTATTAGAAGTTACCTTCCTTCAAAACTATTAGAAGTTACCTATTTTATCGGTTATCTGTTATTTCGGTTAGACATGTGACAACTATCTCTTTTGTTTTATATAAACATAGAGTTTGAGATTACTTTATAGGTTCGAATTATATAATTCAAAATATATAAATATATAGACTATAATCAATCTTTGACGGTCCTTTCAAAAAAATTATTCTTTAATATTGGTTTGGTGGGGGTTTGACGCGATTCAAATTATACAATTTGAACAATTTCCATAATATTTTGAATTATATAATTTGAACCATTTAAAAATAGATTTACAAGAGCCATAATAATTAATTAACTTGTTCTTCTTGTAAAAAAAGTTAATTAACTTGTTAATTTTTTCTTTTTTTAAGAGCCCAACTTCTTATTATTTGTTTCAATACCTGAATAAAATGAATCCTCTCAATCAATTTTCTAAATTTGTATTAATTATGTGAGAGTATATACAATTTTCAATTTTTTTTTTTAAAATTGAATCCTCTCAATCAATTTTCTAAAATTGTATATACTCTGTTTTCTAAATTTGTTTCTATCAATCAATTTTCTCTATGTTATTGTTTGTTTCTAAATTTTCTAAAAACGAAACCTCCCAATCAATTTTCTAAAATTGTATATACTCTCTTTTAATATTATTAATTATGTGATTTTTGATTGTTCAAAAAAATAATATTAATTATGTGATTGATAAATTAAAGGATACGAAAAAGGAATACAAATATCGCATTAATGTCTTACACTACCAAAAAAAAAATTAATGTCTCAATAAATCAAATATACTTAAATAAATTACTTCAACTAATAACTCAATTGATTTAAACAAATCCCAAAAAAAAAAGCAACTCAATTGATTTTCTTTTTCCTTTCATGTTATAATAAGGACCTCGGGGAGTATAAAATGCCTTTAAGGTTGTGATTCAAACTTATAGAAATTTTGGTATTTTGCAAAGCCTGGTGCATAGGAATTTGGTAACTTTAATAGAAGTTGAGGCAAAAAGATAGGCATCGATTTTATTTTTGAGGCATTGAGATTTTTTTATTTGATTATGCGTATTATATAAAGGTCGAATAATAAAATTTAATTTCATTATAAAAAGATCAAGTTAATAGAAATAGAAATGATTGGTCCTTGTGAATTTGTCTCAGTTGGTGTGAATATTGCATTATATATGTAGGGGTATTGCATTGTATATGTAGGGTCGAAGTTTGAACATGAAATTACTCCTTTATTCATCAAATTTCTATCCACTAGACTACTTGACTAAAAAAAGAAATAGAAAACATTTGTAAAAAGAAGAAAATAACAAAATCAAGATTATATTAACATCTCTTGTAAAAAAAGAAGAAGATAATATTAGTATCTTGATTCCTTTCCAATTCAAAAAAAAAAAGAAGATAATATTAGTTTAATTTTTTTTTATATTAGCCTCAAAAGAAGTGACTCAAATCAATATGATAATCCCATATTATTATCAATGGTGGTAATTTGTCCCTGATAATTATTTTGAAACTTTTATCAATGGAAGTTTTCATGTGTATTATGCTATTAGACGAACAACACAACATAAGCTAGAACAACGTAAGACAAATTTTTATTATATTGAATAATTTTTGGTCTTATACGATTTTGGTGGATAAAAAATTATTTTTGTATCTTAAATAACTTGTATATGGAACAAAAAGTTATTTTTTTTTGGTAGTGAGTTGTGTTGTGGTTTAGTGAGGGACAAACATATCTATTTTTGTCTTGCCTCTTACCTTCAGTTTGTCATGTTCTAAAAACAGTTTTACAAATCAAACACTATACAACTGAAATTGTCATGTCTTATCCATTATTTTAGCTGATCAAATACACCCTAAATGTAATCGGTGACAAATTATCTCAACTATGATATTTACTTTAAATTTTATATCAATTAAAACTTTCTTTGAGGTGTTATCAATTAATCTTGTCACCGAGTAAAATAGAATTTGAAGTTTTATAAGTGACCACTCTTTTTGGTGTACGACAAGTTTTCTAATGTATGATAGTTTATTTTAGGTTTAATTATATATTTGGTCCCTTAATTAATTTATAGGTTTCATTTTGATCTCTTAATTAATAAAAGTTTTGTTTTGGTCTCTTAAATGTGCTTTCCTCAGTCAACTTTAAAAAGAAATCATTGGATCATGCAACTCTGTAGTATCTTAAAGTGAATCATCAACACTTAATCTTTTTCCTTTTTCTTCTTCTTCCTTCTCTCTTCCTCGTCATCTTCATAAAACTTCATCAAAACAAACCGAGAAAAAACAAAAATTCAACCTTATAAAAACATAAATTTACAATCAATATATAATTAAGCCTTTATTTTATTTTTTGTTTACAATAGAGACTTTGAGGTGTTATCAATTAATCTTGTCTCTGGGTAAAATAGAGTTTCAAGTTTTTATTAACGACAACTTATTTAATGTATGAGTTTTATTTTATTTTTGGTTTACAATGGAGACAATGACCTCATGCTTACTACACTTAATCCCCTCAACCCTCATTTAGTGGCTTATCTAATGCATAATAGTTATTTGTGAAATTTTTACTAGTTAGAATTTGTCCCGCATATTATAAAATTTCAAAAGTAAATATCATACATGAGACAATTTTCATGGGTAGCATAACATCAAATTTTATTGTTCGATCATCTTAATTAATAGCTCCATTACGATTCTATGGGGGCCGTCTGTTTATCACATCTTAATATGGATTTATCTATCATTGATTATTATTATTATTCACCAGTCAATAAACAATATTTTATTTCCAAATGCCATTTTCTATGATTTCTAACATTTTGTCCATGACTTCTTCTCTTGTTCTCCAATCACGAGGAAGTGGCATTAGCAGGCAGCAGCCTACATTCTTGTACCAAATCAGACGCTCTTTGTTGACCATATCCTCTTCAACTATCTCATGTTAGAGTATCTCCAATATGTTTAAAAGAATTTTATAAAATAATAATGAATGCGGTTTTTTTTTTTTTTTTTCTCTCGTTGGAGGCAAAGTGAATAACATAAAATGATAGAAGTAACTTAAATAAGGACTAGTATCATCATTAATATCTCTCAAAAAAAGTATCATCATTAATAATTGGCTCCTTCCAAAAAAAAATAAAATTAATGTTTGGTTGCATAATAAAATATTTTATCATTGTTCTTTTTTTATGTGGTATCCTATCATCACTAGTATAAGGTACCTTATATTTTGTCAAAAAGAAATGCCGTATATTTTATTTTTAAAAATTGGAGCAAAATATATATGAGTTGCATAAATATGATGTAGCGCTGCAGAAATGGATTATTTTAATCGTAAGATACTCTAAAAAGCATATTGTGTCAATTAAATAAAATGAAGATCAAAACTTACCATTTAAATATTATAATATAACTGTTTTAAATAAGCTCTATTAGCAATCAACAATTTGTATTAAATAGGTTTTATTAACATATTAATTTTATTTATTTAATACAGAAAAATTAGGCAATAGTTTCTTTTGCATTTAATTACTGATTTATTGTACACGTGATTCCTTCTATTTATATGGAAAACATATTCCATTGCTTCTTCCATCCCTCATAGCCATCTTTTAAAAATTCTCAACAGTTTTCTATATTTCTAAACAAAACTTATACTTTTTTTTACAATATGGCTCATTTGGTTTATGGTGAAACTCCATCTTTTGGAAACTCACACCATGGACAAGGTCAACAACTTGTTCCATTTCCAACCACTTCAAGTTCCTTAAGGATCTTACTCTTACATGGCAACCTGGAAATTTGCATCCAAGAGGCCAAAAACCTTCCTAACATGGACACTTTTCACAACAAAATGGGGGCAATGCTTTCAATCATACCTAAAAAGCTTGGTAACAAAATGAACCAAACCAGTGATCCATATGTCACAGTTTCTGTGGCTGGTGCTGTGATTGCAAGAACTTTTGTAATCAGAAACAATGAGAACCCTGTTTGGAATCAGCACTTCAATGTACCTGTTGCACATCTTGCATCAGAGATTCACTTTGTTGTAAAAGACAGTGATATTGTTGGTTCACAGCTTATTGGTGCAGTTGGAATTCCAGTTGAAAAATTATGTGATGGTGCAAAAGTTGAAGGCTTTTTCCCCATTCTTAATGCTAATGGAAAACCCTTCAAGACTGAAACCATTTTGAGTTTATCAATTCAGTATACTCCTATTCATAAGGTAGCCCTTTATAGCAATGGCGTTGGTGATGATTATCAAGGTGTTCCTGCTACATATTTTCCACTTAGAAAAGGTGGAAAAGTTACACTTTATCAAGATGCTCATGTTCCACAAGGTTGTCTTCCTAGTTTGAGGGTTGATGGTGGTGATCATGATGCGAGTTATGAGCATGGAAATTGTTGGTATGATATCTTTGATGCAATAAGTCAGGCGCGTCGATTGGTCTATATTGTTGGTTGGTCCGTGTACTACAATGTTAGTCTCATTAGGGATACTAGATATGGAAAAGATTGTACATTAGGTGAACTTCTCAAAGCCAAATCACAAGAAGGTGTGAGAGTGCTTCTACTTGTGTGGGATGATCCTACTTCTAAAAGCATGTTTGGATATAAAACGGTAATGATCGTCAAATAACATTTCTATTTATGCCTACCTGCAAGTAGTTACATTTTGAATAAGATAATAACCTACTAATTTACAAGCAGTTGGTTATTTATATCATCAAATAACTATGATTTATCTATATGTAGGTTGGACTTATGAACACTTACGACGAGGAAACTCGCAGTTTTTTCAAGCACTCTTCAGTTAGGGTGCTTCTTTGCCCAAGATCTGGAGGAAAAGGACATAGCTGGCTCAAACAGCAGGTCAGTTTTAAAAACTATTTTTGTATGTCTAATGACTGCATAATATGGTTTGAGGAAAATGTTTACAAGTCTGTTAATTTTTGGTTTTATATTTCTTGTATACATCTTTTGTGAATAAAATAATATGTATTATATGTATCATGTTCTAGTACACTAGTTAAGGTGTTATTTAACCTATTGCTCGACTGCCGTTAGTTTTAATTCAATGAGTACTGCGATTTGTTGTGAATGATTTATATAAGAAAGAGAAGAATGCAAAAAAATAGGATATTTGATCAATCATATTTATTCTGGCTAACTATACATGAGAGAGTGAGTGATTTGTAAGTAATATATATGATGCCACACTGGATTTTTGCATTTCTTGCCAAACATTTCTCTTGTAACAATAAGCATTTTCCTTATTCAAAATTGTCAAAGTAATACTATGTCTTTTCTTTGCATATTTTTTCTACTTTTATCTCCTTCCCTGGTTAGTCTTCTAACAAATAGATGAATTCATTATTCATTATTAAGCTGTATAGATTATTATGCCGAGTAGTATACTGTATTTAAAAAGCGACCTTTTTTGCTTTCTGATCAATTGCTAGGAAGCTGGAACAATCTATACTCATCACCAGAAGACAGTCATTGTGGATGCTGATGCTGGCCAGCATAAAAGAAAGATTGTAGCTTTCATCGGAGGCCTTGATTTATGTCTCGGAAGATATGATACTCCAGCACATTCTCTCTTTAGGACTTTGCAGACTACACACAAAGATGACTTTCATAATCCTAACTTTGAGGTTAGTCATCCATTTTTTATTTTCATTGTTTGTCGTAAGAGTCTCACATTACAAACCGGGTTTTGTAGGGTTCTGTTACTGGTTGTCCAAGACAACCATGGCATGACTTGCATTCCAAAGTTGATGGTCCTGCTGCCTATGACATCCTCACCAATTTTGAGGAGCGTTGGTTGATGGCATTAAAAATGACTACACTTCAAAAGATGAAAACTTCACATGATGATTCGTTACTGAAAATTGACAGAATCTCTGACATTATTGGCACTGATGAAGTACCTTGCGTTGATGAACATAACAAGGAGACTTGGCATGTTCAGGTATCATTGATTCATTGAATTCTCATTCCCTTTAAGAAACTTCTTCAATATTGATTTAGATGTTTCTGACTATTTACTACATTCTTTTGATACAAGATCTTCCGTTCGATTGATTCCAATTCCGTGAAAGGATTTCCAAAAGAACCGAAAGAGGCTATACAAAGGGTAAAGTGACTTCATTCTCTTCTCAAATTTAGCTCTTTTTTTTTTACTGTGAAGTGTGAATCAAAGAACTGATCATGTTTACTACTTGACTTCATTGTACAGAACTTGGTTTGTGGAAAGAATGTAATGATAGACATGAGCATACATTCTGCATATGTAAAAGCAATCAGAGCAGCACAGAAGTTCATTTATATTGAGAATCAATATTTTCTTGGCTCGTCATATAATTGGGATTCTTACAAAGACCTCGGTGAGTATTGAGCTCATTCTTACAATAATCTACCTTTTTAACGCTGAGATAAGAAAAGTGTATAAATGAAAGAGAAAATATTATATTATATAGGTTGCAACAAACATCCTTGTTATATGCATTCCTTTGCTTTTATAACAGGTGCAAACAATTTAATTCCAATGGAAATTGCTCTAAAGATAGCAAACAAAATCAAACAGAAAGAGAGATTCTGTGTGTATATTGTGATTCCTATGTGGCCTGAAGGTGTACCCTCAAGTACAGCTACTCAGCGGATTCTCTTTTGGCAGGTGAGCTTCCCTTACCACTTGAAAAAATGGTGACAAATGCTATATGTTATAAACCATAAAAATTTCTAGTCCAAAGACATAATGATTCATATGAACATATCTATCTTTAAACAACATAACATTGTCGTCGTTGTATCAGTGATGCATTTTTCTCACCTGCACATGTTTGATATTGACAGTTCAAAACAATGCAAATGATGTATGGAACAGTTTACAAGGCCTTAGAGGAAGCTGGACTTGAAAATGAGTATGAACCACAAGACTACTTGAATTTCTTTTGCCTAGGAAATCGCGAGCTCTCGGATAATGAAAATATTTCAAATGGTGTAAAATCTAATGGAAAAAACACTCCTCAGGTAATTTTGTTTTTAATCTCTTGAGTAAGTAAACTTAAATGTTTTTCCTTTTGTGTCTGTTTCCTGATCAAGTTAGTTAATCATTATTGTTTGCACATTTTGGGAACTAGGCACTTGCTAAAAAGAACAGAAGATTCATGATATATGTTCATTCAAAAGGAATGATAGTGGATGATGAATATGTGTTAATGGGATCTGCCAACATAAACCAAAGATCCATGGAAGGCACTAGAGACACAGAAATTGCAATGGGAGCATATCAGCCTAATCATACTTGGGCAACCAAGCAATCTAAACCTCATGGCCAGGCAAGATTTATAAACTTAAAAGTGCTTCTATTTGCTATGTATAAAAGAATGATCTTGACCCTTCACATGTCTAAGCCTATTTTTGGATAAACAATTGAGTTAAGCACGTATAACATAAGTGTTTATCATATAAGTGCTTATGTTTGCTACTAGTTTTTAATGATGATTTTGTTGTGTTTGGTGCATGTGTATGTGTTCAGGTGCATGGTTATAGAATGTCATTATGGAGTGAACACATAGGAGGTGTGGAAGAATGTTTCAAGCAACCAGAGAGCATTGAATGTGTGAGAAGAATAAGGTCATTGAGTGAATATAACTGGAGACAATATGTGGCTGATGAAGTAACTGAAATGAATGGTCATTTACTAAAATACCCACTTGAGGTTGATTCAAAGGGCGCTGTGAAACCTCTTGTTGGCTGTGAAACATTCCCTGATGTTGGTGGAAACATTAAGGGCACCTTTACTGTACTTCAAGAAAATCTCACCATCTAAATATTTTCATCTCATTTATCAAACTTTGCCAACATCTAGTTTACAAGTTACTTCTTCCATTCAATTGGAGTACTAAAAGTTGAACTTATTGCTTGAAGTTTTGTCCAGTTAGTTACTTTTTTTTTTGTATCAATGAAACTTCATTGTTTTATAGATGAGTTTTTTTTTTTTTTTAACATGTATGATAATTAACTAACTGATAGACTTTACAAATCCTAAAATATAGAAGAAAATGACTGAAGCTATGCATATCATTTTCAATTTTATTTTGGTCAGATACAGTACTATCATGTTTTTACATTGAGTATAACGCAACCTTACAAATAAGCTAAATGTGAGATGTCATTTTTAATAACCTCTAATCAAACTTTTTTATTATTCTACGCGTGACTTATTTTTTCTTCAACAATCTTTGTGACTAACAACACTATTGAGTTTGGTGTGTTGTATTAACACAAATGCTAATTCTTTTGATATAACTATTCTTTTGATAGTACTTTAATATTTGAGTACTTCTTTTTAGACGATTTAGATACTTGAAATATATGAGTAAAAAAAAAGACATTTTTTTTATGACAAAAAAAAAAACTTGAAACATGAAATTTTATTAATTTAGCCATTCGAAATGTTTTCACATCAATCAATTGAGATTCAAAGTTCAAATCCTACTTTTATCAAGGACAAAAGATAATTCAAATCCTAAAAACTAACATGACTGTCATTTAAATTGCACAAAAAGAACCTGTTGTATTGAAAAATTATAAGACAAACTAGCTTGTCCGGTTTATTTTATTTGTAAACTAAAAATTGTGTTTTTTCTTGCAACTAATGATTTTCATTCCTTTTATACGAAGAAATCATATTGTTTGCAGTGAAAAAACTAATGTGTTCATGCAATCAGCACATTTGTAATCGTTGAATTGAGATTAAATGGTTCATATTTGAATACAAACTTTAATTTGTTTAAATGAAAGAACCGAGTTTAAAATATAAACCGTTCGACCTCTATCTAACAACTACAAAAGTGTATCGTTATGCTTCGAATTTTTAACGGCAAGCAATCTAGGTTGTTGTTAGCAATGAGAGTAGGTAACATTACTCCACTATTTTTCCAGTTCTCTTGTTCTTTCTTCATTACCTCTTCCACCTCCTACTAGGAGCAACGATTTTGGTTCTCCATTTTTACATATAACCATTGACTTGGTACAAGAATGTCGGATTTTGTCTCGGATGTATGAGGTGTATGATTTTTCTTTTGAATGTTCCGCCTATGTACGACATCCTCTGCTATATTGTTTCAGAATTGTCCATCTTTCTTCTTGAACGAGGATTTTTTTAAAATAAATTTTGTCGTTTTAAAAATAAAAATCATTCCCTCGGGAATTATATAATTTCCAATGTAACATGGCCATTACTATTCTATAGGGGCTGTCTCTTTATCACATCTTTATTTTTTTTATTTATTTTTTGTTACAAATCATATCTTAATATGGATCTATCTATCTTTGATTATTATTATTCACCAGTCCAAAAACAATATTATATTTCCACAGGCCATTTTCCGCCAATTGTTTTTTCCACATACCATTTCCTAAGTTTTCTTTAGCATTTTGTTCATGACTTCTCTAGTAGCAGCCCACATTCTTGTACTAAATCAAACACCTTTGGTGTTGAACGTGTGTAACTGATTGACCAAGTCTTTAGGAGAATTTGTCTTAATATTTCAGTTTTAATTAACTAATAAAGTAGTGGCTAAGATTAGGAGTTAGTTACTCAGTTACAGCCTTGTATTTTGATAGTAATTTTTCAATTTAACAAAGCTTCAATTTTTCCTTCATATTATCTGAGTTACGTATTATACAACAACATTTGGTTGATCGCATCCTCTTCAACTGTCTCTACATGCTTAGGATAATAGCAAGCCATCCTCATATTCCATTTCTTCTTCCATTCTTTCAGAAACTCTCGAAACAATTTTCTACATTTTTAAACAAAGCTTGTTACTTTTTATTACAATATGGCTCATTTGGTTTATGGTGAAACTCCATCTTTTGGAAACTCACACCATGGACAAGGTCAACAACTTGTTCCATTTTCAACCACTTCAAGTTCCTTGAGGATCTTACTCTTACATGGCAACTTAGAAATATGTGTCCAAGAAGCGAAAAACCTTCCTAACATGGACACTTTTCACAAGAAAGTGGGGGAAATGTTTTCAGTCTTACCTAAAAAACTTGGTGGCAAAATTCAAGGCAAAATGTCTCGTAATATGACTAGTGATCCATATGTAACTGTTTCTGTAGCTGGTGCTGTTATTGCAAGAACCTTTGTAATTAGAAACAATGAGAACCCTGTTTGGAATCAGCACTTCAATGTACCTGTTGCACATCTTGCATCAGATATTCACTTTGTTGTAAAAGACAGTGATATTGTTGGTTCAGAGATTATTGGTGCAGTTGGAATTCCAGTTGAAAAGTTATGTGATGGTGCAAAAGTTGAAGGCATTTTTCCCATTCTCAATGCTAATGGAAAACCCTTTAACACAGAAACAATTTTGAGCTTGTCAATTCAGTATACACCTGTTGATAAGGTAGCCCTTTATAGCAATGGTGTTGGTGGTGATTTTCAAGGTGTTCCGGCTACATATTTCCCACTTAGAAAGGGTGGAAAAGTTACACTTTATCAAGATGCTCATGTTCCACAAGGTTGTCTTCCTAGTTTGAGGGTTGATGGGGGTGATCATGATGAGAGTTATGAGAGTGGAAATTGTTGGCATGATATCTTTGATGCAATAAGTCAAGCGCGTCGATTGGTCTATATAGTTGGTTGGTCTGTGTACTACAATGTTAGTCTCATCAGGGATACTAGAGATGGAAAAGATTGTACATTAGGTGAACTTCTCAAAGCTAAATCACAAGAAGGTGTGAGGGTGCTTCTACTTGTGTGGGATGATCCTACTTCTAACAGGATGCTTGGATATAAAACAGTAATCATCTTAAAAAAAAAACCTTTCTATTTATGTTTCTGATATTTGGCTCTCTAACTCTATTAGTCTATTCCCTTGGCATGCCTTGCTGCTACTTTGAATAGGCAATTAATTTGTAACCAGTTTCTTACTTCTTTTACCAAATTACTATGATTTATTGATTTCTTGATATGTAGGTTGGACTTATGAACACATACGATGAGGAAACTCGCAGTTTTTTCAAGCACTCTTCAGTTAGGGTGCTTCTTTGCCCAAGATCTGGAGGAAAAGGACATAGCTTGCTCAAACAACAGGTCAGTTAGAGAAAAACTATTTTGTATGTCTAACTGCATAGTACTGAATTACAAAAAATGCTTTGGAATATATATTATATATCAAGGATTAATTACACATGAATAGAAGACAAATCTTCGTAAATACATTCACGGACCTAGGAGTTATGACATTGTGGTGCATGACCCTTTGAACTTTGTAGAAGGAAACCAAAAGTGTAAAAATGTTGACTGTCAGAACATGCTTTCTCATGTTTGGCCACTTTGTTTGATGCAACTTTTAGGGCTGCTTGTCCTACCGTAAAAGCCCCGACCCCTAATCCCATGAGTGATGAAATACCGGTCAAGTCTACAAATGAGTGTTTCCTCTTACCCATTCGTACACCGTAACATCTGCATGCCTAAGTGTTGATATTCTATCTAGTTGGCCAGTCAGCAAGTTCACAGGGGCCTCCTCCTTCTTCACTGATACTCCCGCCCACCTGAATATATCAAAAAGGACATCCCTAACAAAGTCATGTCTGTACTTAAAGCCAGAAAGCTCCTTACAATGAACTGCATGCTCCCAAAAGTATCCAGGTACTGTTAGCGGCCAACACTCGGTGGGATTTAGTCCCACATCGGATAGATAGGATTCTTGAGAAGAGTTTATAAAGAGGAGGCACTCCTCACTATACAAGCCGTATAAAGTGGAATCATAAGGCAAAATATCAAAGGATAGTACGGTACTCCAATGATGACATATGCTGACCTAAATCATCAATCGGGATAGCCAAGAGAAAATCTTGAGCATGTGGTGTTTCCAAACACCCTAAAGCTACATTTAATTTTGTTATTTCTGGTTTTATTTTTCTGCTTTATATTTCCTGTATACATCTTTTGTCTAAAAAAATATGCATTATATCTATCATATTTTAGAAATTGAAAACATGAGTACTCTACAGTTTAAACCGAAAATAGAAATAGTTAAAGATGCAATCTTTTAAAAAAAGACATATTTTGCTTTTTTCTCAATTGTCAGGAAGCTGGAACAATCTATACCCATCATCAGAAGACAGTCATTGTGGATGCTGATGCTGGCCAGCATAAAAGAAATATTGTAGCTTTCATTGGAGGCCTTGATTTATGTCTCGGAAGATATGATACTCCAGCACATTCTCTCTTTAGGACTTTGCAGACAACACACAAAGATGACTTTCATAATCCTAACTTTGTGGTTAGTTATCCATTTTTTATTTTCATTGTTTGTCCTCACCTTATAAGTGGTGGATTGTCCTCACCTTATAAACCGGGTTTTGTAGGGTTCTGTTACTGGTTGTCCAAGACAACCATGGCATGACTTGCATTCCAAAGTTGATGGTCCTGCTGCCTATGACATCCTCACCAATTTTGAGGAGCGTTGGTTGATGGCA
>Ga0315914_1001195_pt1 | contig 37834 bp, 5 predicted proteins | sample MpolenodulesMG_FD_203920 | JGI IMG/M metagenome (GOLD analysis project Ga0315914, IMG submission 203920) | Medicago polymorpha root nodule microbial communities from Los Angeles, California, United States - elongated nodules | ecosystem: Host-associated > Plants > Roots > Nodule | place: USA...
ATGAATATTCTTTTTTAATAATAACTATTTCATTTATATGTTTTGTTAGATGGACAGGAGCCGGTTCTAATTACTATAAAACCTCAGCCGTGGGTAAAAAACAATATACTCACTTTGTTCCAAATGGAAAACTGAGGGTGCGGAACATGAAAAACACAAATAATTATTTTATTTTAGTGTATTTTATTTTATTAATGAAATTATTATTAGAGATGTATTTCTATTTTATGTAATTCACATGTTTTATTAAATAAATTGTTCTTTCAAGTCTTTTTTTTAATTGTTTTTGAAAGGAATAATATTTTTTATTATTATGATCCTAAAATAAAAATAATTATAAAACGAAAAAGGGGGGGTTGTATCCCGCAAATGGGGTATAAAAAGCAAAAAGAAATCTGGAAAGTGCACCCCGCAAGTAAGTTTTGCGGGGGCCCTGGAACAGAATAAGACAAAAAAAAAGGGCCTTCCTCGCAAAATAAAATTGCTGGGAAACACACCCCCCAAATGGGGTTTGCGGGGAATAAAGAGAAAGAGGAAAAGTAGGGTAGTTTTGGACTTTCTTTTTCATGTAGGGCAGAAATGAAAAAAAAAATCATTATAGGGCAGAAAAAAAAAATTCACTATAGGTATCCTCTTTCCCATGAATAATAATGGTAGTACTTGAAAGTCTTAAGTCCAAACAATTCCACTCCAACTCACATCACAGTGCAAGAGAGATGTAAAAGTCTACAATGTAAGACCACTGTTTTTTATCACTCTTCAGTCTTCACAAATTGGGCAACAATAGTACCTTAATAATGTCATTCAATTAAGAATCGTGTGTTCTTTGATAAAGAAGACACAATATAAATATGAGAACTGTTATGAACAAACGCTCCAACACTCTTCTGCGAACACATATCCAATATTTAAATCAGGTATAGGCACTAAAATGACGAAACACATACCCAATATTGTAACACCATGGACTAAAACGTTCATGTTAGCCTTAAAAAAAACACAATTTTAGACCGGTGTCACTAAAGTTTATTTTTGTGAAGAACTAAGAGAAATGATATCAATAGAACTATTTTAGGTCAACTGTCTCTTATATTAAGATTGTCTTTTTACTCTCTTCTTGTTTCTTTCTATATTGTTTATGTCTTAAAAGAAGAGGGAAAAAATTGTCTAAAAATATCAATTCTCCAATCAGAATTGTATGTCAGGGACGAGAATTAATCTTGGCTTTTAATTTTTGGTGTTAAAACTTCGGTTCTCAGGAAAATGAATCCTGAAAATTTAGTGTTTGGCCATGAGATAAATATAGTATGTACAAGAATTGTTTCACCTAAAAATCGAATCCAGATTCTTTCAAACAATTTGTCATCTGATGAAGCTTGCTAACCGCTTAAGCTCAATTGTTTTGCTTGGTTATCTCCGCTAACATGGCTTTACCACTTAAGCTCTATTATATTTTTTGTATAAAACTTTGTGTTTGATAATATGATATAATATTATCATATTCAATTCTTAAAAAAAAAATTAGAATATTCAATTGGTTAAATTCAATGCTGATAGTAACTCTACCGGGAGTTACTCTTAGTATTATCTTTTACTTTGAAGGAAAAAATTGAAAAAAAATTATCATATATTAATACGAATGCATTAGACCCCAATTATCATATATATTATTAAACTTCAATTTTTCTGTAAAAAAAATAAAAATATATCAAGGGTGTGTTTGGATTAAGAGTTTAGGAGGGAAAGGGATGGGATGACTCACTTTTATTTTTTAAATTACAAACAATGTAAAATAGTTTTTTAAAATAAAATAATGTTTTTGAAGTATTATACGATCATTTATCACGTTGTTAATTCAATTTATAAAGATTATTTTATATGGCCTGTACTTTAAAAAAAGAAAAGTAAGTCATCCCCTCTCTTCCCCTCCCAAACCCTTCATCCAAACACACCTGTAGGGGAAAAGGTAAATATAGTGGGGTATTTTTGTTCCAAATGAAAAATACAAGGCCATACCCCAATTATTGGGCTACAATTACTAATACCCCTCTCTATGACCAATATAGTCCGAAGATTCTGGTTTTATTCAAGCCCAATTTTCCATGTGGTTGAGTGTGTAAGAATTAATTTTAAATTGTTGGGACAGTAGCAAAAATATTACTGAATTATGATTAATATACTGGACATTGCAATGACAGAGAATAGAGAATCAACATACTTTCTAGTGTAATCTTATGGATGGAATCAACATACTTCACGACTAAATCTTGACACAATTGCTCTGCTTAATGACTCACTAGAAGCTTTATAAATTTTTTATATTCACCAAAACAAATACAACCAAAGAGCCTCTTTCTGTGTCGGTAGAAACCATAATAGAACTTACTGAATACTTCAACAGTCACTTGAGTCATCATACTCTGAAAGGGTTTCTGTGCTCTCAGAATCACCAATGTAAGCAGGGCACTGGGAAGTAAAATCACAGAATCCACATTTCCATTGATCTTCTTCGCCAACATAACTAGCTTCTCTCTTTCCAAGCCAAAACTCAAGACAATTCCGAATTTCATTCTTTATCCAACCACCATCATACACAAAATTTTCTTCTTCCAACAGTGAGTGATCCCTCTGAGATTCATATCTTAACACCAGTTTATCATTAGCACGGGGCAGCATCTTACACATATTTTGGTAACAAATCACCACATCAGCAAGTGTCAATGCTGAGATTCCAGAATCAAGACACGCTGTTCGTAGATCTTTACATAAACTACGTTGAGGATTTAACTCGAAATATTCAAACAATGTTTTAGAAGGGAAGTCACGAACAACTAAATTGTCCCACAAATACTTGTAACACATTAGTTGAATCCTCCCGTTTCTTTTTTGTGATTCTGCAGGAACTGTATCTCGGTAACGAGTCTTTGTTTCGACTAGCATCGGATTATGATCTTTTTTTGCCTTAGGCATCCGAATTTCATCAATCTTTCCCACCATCCATATACCTTGTGCAAAATCAAAGCTTATTATAGGAAGCTCACGAGTTAGTCCTTCGAACAACAGTTGATTCACACCATTGATGAAATTAACAAGTTTCAGTGCCATACAGTCTTCAGATGACTTCACATTCACTTCCACTGGTTCCAGAACCTCTTGTTCAAGCTGAAAATGCCGATCTATACCAGCTTTCATTGCTTTACTCTTCCAACTTCCACCTCCATAAACAAAGGCCAAATCCGGTTTGCCTTCATGGTTCTTCCATTCTTCAAAAAGGAGCGAAAATTCCATTTGCTTGTCACACCATTCTGTTTTGGTGATATCGGTGACAAACAAGCCCCTCTTGCTCCTAAACCGGTGCAGTAACGTGTCATCTGCCCTGGACTTCTTCTTCTTCTTCTTCTTAGTACTTACAAAACTACCAATGTCTTCTATGTCGGGTTCGGAACACGAGAATAACCTTCTCTTGGCTCGCACTGGAACTGACTGAAAGGATGTGCCGATTCTGCGACTCCAAGAGGCTGATATTGGTGAATGTATAGCAGGAACAGCAGCAGCAGGAGTGACAGGAGAACGGGCTGCAGAAGCTAAAGCAGCATCAATGGAAGCCATCTCATCATCACTTATGATCTCAACTGGAATTTTGGAGGATGTTCCTGCCATTCTTGCAGCTGATCCAGCTAGCTTTAGAATCGGGGTTGGAGTATCTTATTACGTCTGCACCAGCTCATATATAGAGGGTTAATTTTGTAATGTATTGAAATTTTATCAAAGGGAGCTAGTAAGAATTTGAAGTCTTAACCAGCGAGAAAATAAAGCCGTTGGGAGAAAAGAAAGAATCTCAGTACATGCACTAGGCTTCAAAGAAAGTAGGCAAACACAAAAGAAAAAGCATAAAAAATAGAAAAACAAAGCAAGTTTTGTGGTGGACACCTTAATGGGGACCACAATCGTTATGAGGGAAATAATGTTAACAGAAGAATAGAGATACAAACAGGAAAGAAAATAAGTGTTTCACACTTAGAGACTGTTTGTTGAACACGTCACCTCCAACTCCAGCATTTTTATCTTTCTAGCAAAAATTGCTGCTGAGATTTTTTTTTCGCTCGCTATTTCTTACATTTAGCTTGTATTTCATTACTTCTTGGGTACATACAAGCTTGGAACTGGGTATCGTTTATCCTTTACTCTTTTTCTCCAGAACAGTGTCAACTTTCATAAAATGCTTTTTACTGCAAGACAGAATATAGTAAAGAAAGTCATGCACTAGTTGCTACCAAGTCACTAGATGAAACGAACAATGGCCCAAAAATACCCTCACTGTTAAGCTATCTATTTAACCGTGTACTTCACAAATTTAATGCACATAAAAACAAACCTTTTAAAACATGTTTGAGTGAAAAATAGTAACTGTGAAACCTGATAAAAAACATTAAACAAATGTTTTACAACAATCATGACGAGACAGTATATAATTCCAAACAACGTGACAGAGTCAAGTCAACGCGGTTTAACTTGAATTTTTCTGCAGTAGTAACAACATAATCTCTAAAACACACTCATCTATTGGTTGAAATTGCTATGGCATGTGGGTACTACAGAATCTATGTAGAACCCAAATAATTTAATGGAATCTAGATTAATTTCAAGCAAAAGAAGAGACTGTGTTAGAGAGTATGTTTGTAGCACTCTTCATTTAATTTATTAGTTCAACTCTAGAATTCAAGGACCTTATGGGCTAATCTTTGCAGAATTAGATGAACTATGAAATCACTCTTGATGCCTCCTAGCTTATTCTCCCAAAAAAAAAAAACTTAAAAATAAAATAAAATCAACATACCTTAGCCTTAACTTGCACCCATTCCAGGAAAATTCTCAACAATTGTTTAAACATGACTGATGACTTTACCAGTTTGCCTATGGTCAAGCACACTGATGAAGATTCAACAACACTTGCCAAAAACCTCAACTTCCAGTTGGAGACTGCTGATTCGGAAAAGGACAGTCCATATCACTGAATTAACAAGTTTTACCATAGTAAACATTGATAGCAAACAAAAACAACAAACGTTACAGTTTAGATTTGTCACCAATCAAATATTAGCCTTGTTGTTAATCGCGGATAGCGGAATGTTAAAATTCTGCTATGCAATAGGGCTTTGTTGCCACTATAAATGCTATTTGACAATATTTTGTACTAAGATTGTAGCAGAACAATTGAGTTCTGTCTAAATTCCACTATGTTATAGTGGTATATAGCCATTAGCCGCTATTACATAACACTGAATATTTAGAAGCCATTCATCAAAAGAAGGAACAATTTTAAGTGTTAGTAACAAGAATTAGAAAGTGTATAAAATATTGGACATGAAACGTAAATTTTCTCAATGTTACATTAATGGAGTATTGTTTGGTCATTCATGATCAATTACAAAATAACAAATTTCCATCATGTATTTGCACTTCATACATACACAGAAGGTATCTTATGTTATAGGGTGAATATAAATTCAAGAAATCACAGACAAATAGCCCCGACTACATAAGATGTACCTGCTAAACAGGACTACAATTAAAAAAAGACCAGCTCTCGAACTAATTATAGCTTGGCCCGAATCCTTTCAATAATGCTCAATTTTAACATCTCGGTATGGGAACAATTCAATACTTTTTTTACAGGAAATAATCTAATACCTTATACTGCACCCTTGGATTACTTTTCAGTTGGCACTATAGCCTTTTCAAATAATAAGTAATTCCGATTCCAGATTTTCATGATGGATAGTTATACTTCATTCATCTATCTGTTTCAAATTGCAGGAAAACATGCATTGCTTCTGGTGAGGAAAATGTCATCCAAATACCAACTAGCTTAAATTCTATTGATGTTCTTCTAAAAAAGTAATAAGTGAAATAAATTATTGCAGAATTTGGTCATGTGAATAGAAGTACTACTACATTTACTAACACAATTGACTTATGAGTTATGACAAATGTGCATGTGGTCAAACATAGAAAATAGAAATGTTGAAGTATTTTCCCATATTTAAGCAGAACCAAACATGGGCATAATTATTACTTATGTATACAGTTGAGATCTCTTTTTGATAGAGGTTAAAATATAAACTTGAGCAGAGAACATTAAATATAAGACATGGCAATCAACGAATCTGTTTAAAAGCCAATGAATGGATAATTGTCATCTTCTTCAATAGAGTGACCCCTACAACTAACTGATTGCAAACGTAAGAAGCAAACTACATAAAGACAAAGAAATTATAAAATATGAAAAACAAAAGAACTTCCAATATTTGCAAACTATGTTGACAGGAGTATTTCCACTCAGGTTTCAGATATAAAATTCAAAGATTAACCGGGTTATCATATGACAGCATTTAAGCTTATGCAATCGACAAAAATGATTTCTAAATTGATACACATTCAATGACACCAGAGAAAGCAGCCTTGCAGCCAAATAATGACCAAGTACCAAATACACAATTCAGTAATAGCAAACCAAATGAAATAACGAGCAGAATTTGAATTACACAAGTTCAATATGATAAACACCATGAATTCAACAATAAACTGTGTGGGCAAACTAGTTCAGTGCACCACACAAGAGCCCTTATTTAATTTTAGCTTAATATTCAGCTTAGCATCAAGTCTCAATTTTCTTTCTTCTAGCACAAATAAAGTCAAAATACAAAAATTAAACTAACAGATAATAAAGATATTTTCTCCAACAATTCAATTCAATCCAATAAGGAGAATATGAAAGTACCCCCAACAAAACAAAACAAAAACAAGAACCAAGTCTTCTAATTGATTCACTAAATAAATATCTAGTACTACATATAAAATGTTAGAAACCCATTTCAAATTATCAAAACCTTGACCAATAATTAAACCTAAATTATTCTTCTACTAAACTTAAATTCTGAATTCTCAACAACTTATTCTTCAACGTTAACCCAAGTTCACCTGCAACAATAACACTAGCAGCCAGCCCTATCCAAAATTACATCACTTGCAACGTTCAAATCACCAATATTCCAAACTAATTATAAATTGCCCTGGTTAGATAAGATCTACCTGCTACACATTACAGACAGAAAGAAAGAAAAAAAAAGACCAGCTTAGAAGCTAATTATATCGCTTAATGCGTGATTTGATTCGTCTCATTATGAGAACAATCCAATACTTTTTTATCTTGGCAGGGAAGAATCCAATACTTTATGGTTGGCTCTATAGCCTTTTCAAATACTAATAAGTATTTCAGCTTCCAAACTTTCGTGATGGACAGTTATATTTCAGCTATCTGTTTCAAATTGTGGGAAAACGTGCATTGTTTCTGGTGAGAAATTGTCATTCAAATACCAACTAGCTTACACTCTATAAATGTCTTTCTGATAAAGTAATAAGCGAAGGCAATTATTGCAGAATTTGGTCTTGTCAATAGAAGTACTGCTAGTTGACAACACAATTGGACTAATGTGCATTTGGTCAAACAAAAGGTCAAACAGAAAATGGAAATTTAGAAGTATTTTCCCATATTTAAACAGAACCAAACATGCGCATAGTTATTACTTATTTATACAGTTGAGATATCTTTTTGATGGAGGTTAAAATATAAATGTAATTAGAGAACATTACTTGAATAAAGACAAATCAAATATAAAAAGTCAATGAATGGATAATTGTCAGCTTCTTCAATAGAGTAACCCCTACGAGTTACAACTAACTGATTGCAAACGTAAGTAACAAACTAAATAAAAGACAAATCAAATCTAAAATATGAAAAACAGAAAGAACTTCCAATACTTGCAAAACTATGTTGACAGGAGTATCTCCACTTAGGTTTCAGATGTAGACTTCAAAGATTATCCGGATTATCATACATCCAAACAGCATTTAAGCTTATGTAATCGACAAATGAATTCTGAATTGATCAAACTTTTGATAATACAAGAGAAAACATTTTAAGGATAGACAATGACCAAGTACCAAAAACACGATTCAATGGTAGCAAACCAAAGGAAAAATGAACAAAACTTGAATTAGATAAGTTCAATATGACAAACACCATGATTTCAACAATAAATTGCGTGGAAAACTAACTCATTACCACACAACAGCACTTATTTAAGCTTAATAATTCAGCTTAGCAACAAGTCTCAATTTTCTTTCTTCTTGCTCAAATCAAAGTCAAAATATAAAACTAAACTAAACTAAACTAGCAGATAATAAAGATACTTTCTCCAACAATTCAATCCAATAAGGATAATATGAAAGTACCCCCAACAAAACAAAAACATGAACCAACTCTTCTAATCGATTCACTAATTAAATATCTTCAGTATTACCCCATATAAAAAGTTAGAACCCCATTTCAAATTATCAAAACCTTGACCAATAATTAAACCTAAATTATTGATCTACTAAACTACTTATTCTTCACCGTTAACCCAAGTTCACCTGCAACAATAACGGTAGTAGCCATATCCAAAAACATTCCATGCTCCACAACTCCAGCAATATTCAAAATAGCATCACTTGCAATCCTCAAATCACCAATACTCTTCTTAAAATACAAATCAACGATATAATTACCATTATCAGTAACATAAGGTTCTTCCTTTTCACCAAAAGTTCTAAGCTTGGCAACACAACCAGATTCCTCAAACAGATTCTGAAGCCTACCAGCAGTGAATTTCCAACAAAAGCGAATAACTTCAACAGGCATAGCTAAACCACTACCACCCAAATAGTTAACAAGTTTTGATTCATCAACAATACAAACAAATTTCTTGCAAGCACCTTCCACCATTTTCTCTCTCAAAAGTGAACCACCACGTCCTTTGACCAAATTCAGATAAGGATCAACTTCATCAGCACCATCAATAGCCAGATCAACAACAGGGTGAGTATCTAGATCGGAGAGAGGAATCCCAAGCGACACAGCTTGTTCGTGGGTTATGGTTGAAGTGGGTATACCGATGATGTTCTTGAGTTTTCCCTGACGGAGAAGCTCCCCGATTCGGGCGACGGCGTGTTTGGCGGTTGAGCCGGTTCCGAGGCCTAGAACCATACCGGATTCGACATATTCCACGGCTTTGTAGGCGGCGATTTTCTTCAAATCGTCTTGGGATAGGATGACGGAGACGGAGGAAGATGGGGAGGAAGGGATGAGGAGACCGGCTTCCATGGCGGCTTTTGCGGAGGAGATGAAATGGGGGCAAGGAATTGCCATTTGAGTTGTCGGAAAAAGGGTAAAGGTGGCGGCGGCGGGGAGGGATAGTGGTTTAGGGGAATGAGATTAATTGAATTGAATTGAATTGAATTGAATTGAATTGGGTTGCTAAAAGATAGAAGAGATAAGTGATTATAAAAATAAGTTAGAGAGAATTGTTAGGGTAAGGTTTAAAAGGTGTGGTGGTGAAGGAATGGGTGAGAATTAAAAGGGTAGGGTTTTGAGATTAGAAGTAGAGAAGAGATAGGGAATGTTTGGCTGCGGAGGGAGAAGAGATTATTTATATAGGGAAAGAGGGAAGGGTGGTAGAATGAATGAAGGAATAAGCATAGCAATTTCAATTAATTCAAACACTGCGTTTTGGTTTGAAGCTAAATTAACGCGTTTCGCGGGGTATCGGATCTCTATCTCCAATCCAAATCCTAGTTCATATCTCCTACCTCACGCAAAAAGTATATCTTTTTTATTATTCCATTAATTAAGATGATAAAAATAAAAACATTAGCATTGGAAAATAGTAAAAAGTGAAGAATTTTACTTTTTAAAACTCAAAGCATTGTTGAATTCAATGTAAATATACTATTTTTGGTTTTCTTAACCATTTTTTAAAAGCATAGGTTAGCGAGACCCATAAAAATAATACAAAGTAATCCATACTATAATAAATTAACCCAAAAATGATAAATTGTTTTTTAGTCGTTTAGTCACCAATATATTGATCCAAATGCTACGGGATTTGAAGCTTATAAATAAGTGGTCAGAGTTTGATCCATGCTTTTGTGTCGATTAAAACTTGCATCGATAACATTTTCCTTTTAGAGCTTCGTACCGATTAGATAATAATCTAAAAAAAAATCATCAAGAATTGTTTTATCTAGAATTGAATTCAAATTCTCCTTAATATTTTTTTTTTTGTCAAAATTCTACTTAATATTTATTTGAGATGAAACTCATTAACCACTTAAACTCAATCATTTGTTTAATTTTTACATGCATTTCTATTATTATTTTTTACAAAAATATACATCTTTAATGTACAATTGGGCTCTTGCGATGTCAATTTTTGTACAATTAATTTTGAAAAAGTAACACACGTTTTATTATAAATATATTTCTACAACAATTTTTCGGTATCCATAAAATTTGTTAGAAAATCTTAAGAAAAAAGGGATAGAGACAATATTTAATAATTTTTTTGTTGAAAGAAATATTTGACATTTTGTTCGACATTGGATATACATTCTTCTCATTAAATATGTTACAGTAATTAGATCATCTCATTCAATTTAGTTACGTGGAAAGTTTTTCAGAATCCTTACGGTCTTCTTTATATTTGATTTGGTTATCATGCGTTTGGGTAATTTGAAACGAAAGGAACAATAACATTTTCAACATCAAAATGTTATTTTTGCTTTTGATTATATAACTGGTGGCTTAAACCCCTAATATGCTTGGGTTTTATAACTCAGCTCTTTAGGTTTGTGCTTCTGGTTTGGCTCTGTAACTGTTTGTTCAAACATCTGAGTTGTCTCTTACAGGTACTTCTAGTGTTCGGCAGAATTCATTGTTCGGTTTAATATCATTAATTAAATCAATACATCTAAGTAATTTTTTATTCTATTTTCCCACTAAATCATTGTGTTTTGTATACGATTAACTGTAACTACTACGCAAATTATTTGGAGTCCAAGATCACAGTGACTTTCTGCCATACTCAATGTTTCTAACGTGGATAGGACCCGGTCCCGAAGCCATCAACCTAGCTCCGTCTCGATGCTTTTCAAACCTTTGGGTATGTTGAAAATATTCAACCAATTAGTTTAGTCAACATTAAAAGTCTTTGGGAGCCCCTTTGCTAAGCTCTCCCCTTTTTTTGGATTTGAATGGACCACACAATTGATCGGTTAGAAATAAATATGCTGAATTCCTAATGAGTGGCGGTGGCGTCCATTAACAATTTGAAAATATATTCTTAGCAATGATGTGGTGCAAAACAAGGCGTGAGGCTTGCTTTTATTACGACCGAATCTCCACATATTTCTCTTTAATTGATATCATATTATAGTCTCTTAATATTAGTCGTTTAAGGTTTGTGTACGATTATTAAGAAAATGATTCTTATGTTAATTTCAATGATAAAATTAGTGATATTTACTAAAACATCCTTATTAATTGTAGTTAGTGGAATAGTTAAGTTGAATAAAATTCAATGAATAAGGGTATAATAGTGGAAAAAAATAATAAATGTTGCAATTGGTATTGTAAAGTGACAATTATTTTGAGAAAAAGAAAAAAATTATAAAGAGACAATAATTGTGAGACGGGAGAGTATGCACATGCATATGGAGTAGTTTTTTCTTTCCTTCTCTAAAATCAGATATTCTAAGCGTGTAATTATAGGAGATTTTACATATATGCAAAACAAGTCAAAGTTTGATAAATTAGCTCATTTATTCCGCTATTTTAGATGAAATAAATTGATGTTTTTATCTTGACTACTGAGGTTAGTTTGCCTCATTTAATCATCTGGAAAAATAGGGGTTGTGATGGGGCGGACAAGTTAGTCGTTGGGTTAACAAATTTTTATTTTGCTAGTATCTTTTTGTTTAGCACTTTGCTAGTCGATTTGTTATGATTGCGAGGCAAATCAATGCATTTTTTCCTTCTTGGTAGAGATTAATCTTTTTGAGTTGAATAAAATATAATGGACAACAAAGCTCTCTTTCAAGAGTGTTATGGAGTGAACTTTCGAGTTGACCCATGTGTGATATCACCTCCTTTAAACTATATAAGCTTTGCACCGTCACATATCAAGCAATGCCTTATTCTAAACGTATACATACCTCGATCATATACTTGAATATCAGAGTGTTTACAAGTACACCTTCGCTGCCAGATATCATTTATGCCATGGATGATGGGCAACAACACCATTAAAGGAGCGTTTCTTACTTAGATTTGCCATTCATCTCCTTTGATAAAGTCGAGCTCTTACCGAAATAAGGAATTTTAACACCGGTTCATTCAGATAATCGTATACCATTTGTTTTTTCTTCGTAGTTTTTTTCTCAAGAAATATGTTAATTTCTTTCAATAAGAGTATATATTTTTTGGATTCCAAATACATTTTAGTTTAAATGTCAACACAATTTTTCATAAAATATATATGTATATATATATATATATATATATAGTAAAGAAATTACAAAAGAATATACAAACACAATCTACAATTTGTTGGAGAATTCGGGTTTTATTAATATTATTCTAATATTTTAAAGTGAATTAATAAACAATTATTTCTCTCAAAAAAGGTAATCAAATTATTTGCCTAAAAAGTATAATTTCACACTAATTTATAAAATGTTGAAAAATCAACCAAGTATATGTTAGCAAGGACCGGCTCTTGAGAAGTGCAAACAACTCTATGAAATTGGACCTTCAAAATTTTGGAACCCAATTTTTTTTCTTGATATATTATACATGTAAAAAAGGAATATATAAAAGCAACGTGGTAAAAGTATCAGCTTTGTGGATGTCATCGAGTGGTAATTTTTGGTGCTAAAATCCCAACGGTCTTGGGTTCAACTTCCCCGAAGGTTTTAGTTTTTTGTTCTTGATTAATTTTTCTTTAAATAATGAATATATTTTTAATAAAAACATAATTTAACTTTTTTTTCCGTCATATTTTTGTGTTAGTTACATGACTAATTTTTATATTTAGAGATGTTATTTTTAATTAAATAAAAAAAATCTTTGAAATTTTTTTCTAAAAAAATTATTTAATTTTATTAAAAACTTATTTTTACTATAAAAGTCGTGTCTTCAATTTCATAAGAACGACACTAATGTTAGCATTATTGTATTTGCTCTCCTTTCCTCAATGAGATTCTTTTCCCACTTGCCTGTGGTGGCTTGAGGAGGCAAGGGAGACTTGCTTGTCTGATAACGACATGATGCATATGCAATTTGCTTATTTCTTATTGTAATGATGAATATATGTTTTTAATATATATAATGAAGTTAAATACCTTTTTTTTATCTTTGTAAATGTATCAACTTTTATATCGAATTTTTATAAAAAAAATTCTTAGACTTCTAGTCCTTATAAAATCTTCAATCACCATTTTAGTCTTTATTTTTAAGTCAAATTATGTGTACCCTTTGTATTTTTCAATGAAATTGTGCATAAATATGTAGAATATTGTAAGAATCTCTCCTCTAAAAATTTAGAATTTTTTAACAAAACATGAGTTGAATATACATTTTTAACCATAAAAAAATATAAATTTCACATTTTCTAAATAAAAAATTATTTTTATGAGTGAGATTCTTATAATATTATAAATTTTTCTGCAAAATATTATTCAAAATTATAGTAATATCAAAGAATTTTTGTAAAAGGATTAAAACAAATATTTATATCAACCAAAAAAAATAGTAGCAATTCATTTGTGCACACTGCACTGCATCTTCTTAGGATTGGTCCATGATTTGGCTCCGCAGCTTTAGTCTCACCTTTGTTCCAGTGGGCCAGGTTTGTCTATATGCATTGCATGCATTTTCTGCGGTACAGAAACAAAACAACTATTGTGATTTTGATTTGATATTGGGAATCGGAACTTTTGGGTGGTAACGGGAGGGGGAGACATTATCTACTCCACCATGCACGAAAACTACTTATCAAATTCAAATAATGCTTCTCTCGAAAGAAAAAAAGTTCAAATAATGCTTATAGAAATATTTACATCTACCTTGTACCAAAAAAAAAATTCTAGATTAAAAAAATATTACATTTACCTTACCTTATTAGCCAGACTTGAGCATAAATCTTTCTATTGCACGTTCATCTACCAAACCCTTGGAGTTGCACTCCACCGTAATTTATATGTACACTTTTTAAAATGATGCACACACATTGGTCCTTCAAATTTCTATTAGGTGAAATACGATGCTAATCTATACACCGAAGGCCCCTGAGGCCTTGGAGTGGTGGTTCGAGCCGAAAGAGGCAAGTTGATCGCAGTTGCTACCTGGACAAGATCAAGAACAACATTGCCTCAGAGGTGAGGACCATCAAAGCCTTGGTTCAAGCAATGGATTTTGCTCATTATTGTTGTTTGAGGAACATGATCATTAAATCGGACTGTGAGACCTTGATAAAAGGGATTTATGGTATCCGTAATATTAGACACACTTGAGGTTAGATGATCTGAGGAGTCAAGAGAAAAAAATGGTGAATCTTGATAATGCTTAGTTAACTGCCGTGGAAATTAACCGACGGTAGTTAACTGTCGAAATCAAATTTAATTCATCGGCACTTAAGTGTCGTGGAAATCATTTGAGAGAAGGAGCTGGAAGGTAAAAAAATGTATTCTCCTTCACTAACTGTAAAAAAATGTATGCTTAATGTTATGAGAGATAGTAACAAGGTGACCCATATGTTAGTCCATTTAACCCATGAAACATTAGATCAGTATTGAAGATGCTCCAATCAACATTCAACACTAACTGTATAAAAGTTTTCCTCTCCTTGTTTTTAAAAAAAAAGTACTACCTTTTTACTTGATTAATTGAAAATAGTTTAGGGACAATTTTTTACATTTGTATTCTTTAAAGTCCAAATTGGAGAGAATGATAATTTAAGGATCATATTAAAATTTTACTGTGATTTCTTTATCAGGGCTGACCCATAGTCCGTCAAGGCTAGGCTAAACCACTGGGCCTCAAAATTTTAAGGATGAAAAACCTTTTTATGGATATGAAATCACATCGTTTTGTCTCTTTATCAGGGCCGACCCATAGTCCGTCAAGGCTAGGCTAAACCACCGGGCCTTGAAATTTTAGGGTCCATAATATTTTATTTTTGTATATAAGGAACGAAAATATTCATTATATACTATCAATGTTAAATAATGTTAAACAATCAGTAGCGGTCCAACCTCCCTCTTTCTCTCTCTTCTTTCCTTCTTAAACCCTAGCCGTCACCCTTTTCTTCTTCTTGTCAGACGGGTGATTTAGGGTCAATTTTGACCCAAAAATACACATTCGACTTGTTTTTCCTTCTATCCTAATTGAATGAGTGACTTCCACATATTTTCAGTTTTCTTTCTTTTGTTTTTGTGATTTTGTTGTCCCTACACGACTCTGTTTGTTTTGATTTCCCGTCTTTGTGCAGTGTGTTTTTAATTTCCCGTCTTAATGCGGTGTTTATTTGATTCAAGTTGAAAGATTAGCTTTGAGTAAGTGCAGATCCGATCAATGATTTATCGTCGTCAACATTGCAGATTATGAGACATGAGTATTCCGGCGACTTGAATACAATCATATTTGTAGGCATATGCACTTTACTGTTATATGCTATTAACATGGATGTTGTGAGTTTGTTCACAGATTCATCTTTTTTGTTTTTAGCGAATTTGAATTTGTATTATTCGATGTATTCTATCAATTTGAATGAATGAATATCGTTTATTTCTGTTAAAAAAAAAAAAAAGAAACAATAGCGGTGCAGCGGTCCAAACTCCAAATCCATGGTGTGGTGCACATTTTTAGCGATTTTAGTCAAAAAAAAATTAAATTAGGCTTTTAGTGTTGTTTATCCCTGTTGGTGCACATTTTTAGTGATTTAAGTCAATTTTTTAAAATTATGCTTGTGATTTTAGTCAATTTTTTTTTTAAATTATGCTTTTAGTGTTTGTTTTATTGAGGCCCAATTTATAAGTTTGAAACGGGGCCTTCAAATCGTCTAAGACGGCCCTGCTCTTTATTATGTTAGTTGATAAAATATCTTTATAGTGAGATATAATTGGATGTATTTTTTTATGTATTTATAATAAAAGTTACATCGTCGAAATATGTATATACAGATTAAATACATTCACATAATACTATAATAGCATCCTACTAATGATAAATAAAAATATTGAATACAACTTCTGGTTCTATAAATATGAATCAACTTTAGGGGATAAACCCCATTGGCATGGAAAAACTATTTAATGTAATGTTTAGAGGTGAAAAATATGCAGTAACTCTAAAGGTAATCAATTACTCTAAAGTAAATTATAATGTACAGAGAAAGTGAGAAAAGAGCAAACACATGCTGCCAGAATAGAACTGCTGAAGCTTCACTAACTGCATAACCCCTCAAGCTAGCAATTGCTCCAAGCAGAATAGCACTTGGTGTTGTATACTGCAACAAAAGCACAAACCTAAACATAGCATCATTTTCAACCAAAAAATTCAACTTATCAGCCAACACAACAATCCCAATTCCTATAACAGGAAGCACAACAAGTCTTGCCATAATTATCCCAATTGTAGTTCTAATTCCAAGTGTTGATTCATTTGGTCCTTCAGCTAGCATACCCCCTAATATAAGCATTACACAAGGCACCATTGCACCTGCCAAAATTTCCAAACTATCAGTCATAAAAGACATTGGTGCATCATTTCCAAAGAAAAATGTTTTCAACTGAGGCACTGTTCCAATGATAATAGCCAACAAAGATGCAATTGTTGGTGGTTGAAGTATGTGATGAATTGGAGTTTGTTCAGCAACAATTCTTATTCTCCTAACAACTCTAGGCTCAGCCAAACACGTAATAGACATATGATCATTGTCACTACTTTCTTCCTCGTCCGCCATTACTGATCCTGATAATGAATCGAAATCAGGATTAGGACTAGCAGATGAGGAAATACCGGAAAAGCTCTTAAAGATTCTAGCAATAAAGGGTGTCTTAGAATGTTGAGTTTCTTTATCTTCAATTCCAGGCCACTCAGCTTCGACGAGGAGCGGTCTACTAATATCATTAAGTATTGTTTCTTCTTGTTCTTCTCTAATACCAGCTTCATTTTCAACGATCTCATAATACTCAAAAGGAGGTTCCATCATGTGATAGACAAAAGTGTAAACAAGAATCACAGAAATCCATTGAGATAAAGAAACATAAGCTACACCTCTTGCATTGCATTGCTTTCCAAAAGGAGTATTTTGAGTATGACAAACAGATCCAACTACTGCAATGAGAAGATTGCCAGTGTTTCCAAATCCGGTCATTATGATTGTGAATCTATTAAACCTTTGAGGTGGATGACATATAGTAACCACTATGAATCCAAGTAAACATCCAAAAAATGTACTAAGAAGCACATTAACTGGTATGAACCACCATTCCTTAAAATTCTCAAGAGTAATGCTCGAACCAAGTTCACTAAATATTAGGCAGGGTAAAAATAGTGCAAATACAAGTTTACTTAGGAGTTTAAATGTGGCTTTAGGAATTAATTTCATTCTTGGGTTTGCAAGAAGTAGTCCTATGAGTGTAAGGCAGATTAACTTCAACAAAGGCTGCAGAGCAGTTCTAATGTCTTCACTGTGAGACCTCATTTCATTATTATTTTCATGCAAATCTTCTGACATGACCGAAGAATAACAAAATCTCCTGCAATTGAGTTCATAAGAAAAGAGAAACAAATAATATAAGGCAAAACAAATATTTCATATTTAAAACAAAAACGTAACATTTAATATGAGACAACCAGAATAGATTGCAATAACACCAATATTCATAATCATCACATGGAAGCTAAACTGATAAAACTGTGAGAAAGATTACCTGAATATTACTGTGAATTCCCGCAACAAAGACTAAAACTAAGGATGATTGTGATAAGTTTAAGATAGTAAGACTTTGAGCATGTACATATCATATACTATAGTATAATAAATTAATAATGACAACGAAACGTGAATAACAAAAACAAGTAGAAGAAGTCACACAAGAAAATTAAGATGAAATTTATACAAAATTTATGATCCACTTTTGTGGAAAAGTATAAAAAAGCTTCACGTATGTCATGCTGTGGCCAACCGTAAATAGTTTTCAATTCACGAAAATCTTAACAACACTCACTAACTTATTTTGTTGATCTGAATCTGCCATATGTTCATGTCTTCACGATCATTCGATTGGGATTAATGAACTGATATCAACCAAATATAACTTTTTTTTTCATTTTTTTTTCCTTTCATTGCAGTAGTTTTTTCGTTATGTCCAACAATGTTTAGTCTTTAGACTTAATAGCAGTTTTAGCCCCTAACTTTTCAAAAGTTACGATTTTAGACTCCTAAGAAAAAAAACTACAAAACCGCCTAATAAATTTTGCACCTATGACAGTTTTGGCCCCCAAAACCAATTTTGACACGGTCTATGCTGACGTGGCACCCTAAGTGAGGTGCCACCTGTTATTTTTTAATTTTATTTTTGCCTGGAGGCCAAAACTGCTACAGTTGCAAAACTTAGGGGGCGGTTTTGTAGTTTTTTTTCTTAAGGGACCAAAATTGCAACTTCGTGAAAGTTAGAGGGCGAAAACTGCTATAAAGCCTAGTCTTTATTAAGAGAGTAAGTTTTATATTTCTTTGAGAAAATGCCAACAAGGAAAATCATAAGAACGATTAATAACAAACTCATGGCATCATAAGAACTAATTAATGAAGTTTGTTAGGAGATAAGCGAACATGGTTGCTCATACTTTAGTTAGTGCGGCCTGTTCTTGAGTTAGTCACCCTATTTTTTATTTTTATCCTTCTTGTATTGAATATTGGTTGATTAATGATAATAATTAACTTTACTTTGGTGAAAAATAAAAGAACCGGTTAATTGACTTAAAAAAAACAATTTATAAATTTAATAAATAATTAAATAATTGACATCAAGCATTTCTAATACATCATCAATTTTGCGTTGAGTTTCATTTTTTTTTTCTTTCAATTTTTGAGTTAAACTACTCTTTTTACCTTGTTTATCACTATGAGCTCGCCATTATTTTTTATTTTTTTAAATATTGGCAGACTTAAAAGTAATAAAAAATGATGAAAAACAGTACCCACAATACACTTTTTTATTAGTTAAAAATCACGAGGATCGCATCTTATCATACGACTCTTATAATAAAAAGGAGAAAATGTTGAAAGTGAACAGTGTGTTGCTAACATTATTTAATTAATAAAAATTTAATTAAGTTCCCTCAAAAAAAAATTAAAAAATTAAAAAAGTCTGAAAGAATAAAAATATCAAGTATGACACCATTCTTTCAAAAAAAAAAAAAGTATGACACCGTAAATAGGGGCGTATCGGGTTGATTTGATTCATTTTTTGAAATAAATAAATAAATCTGAACCAATAAAAAATAATATTTAGATTTGGTTCGGTACTTATTTATAATATTTTCTCACGATATCCAAATCAACGAAGAACGTGCTGGTTTAGTTTGTTCAATCAGATAAATATTTTTAAAATTTAATAAACTTCTTTTTAATAATATATTTTTTTGTTTTCAAACATCACATAGTTCCTTCTTTTCAAGATTAAGTCTCTAACGTTTATGTGGTTGATGGTGAAGTTTAAGACTTTTTCCTTCAATTTACATGGTTGGTGGCTTAGTCCGTTCACCATGCTAGACATAGGTTAAGAGTTATCTCTGTTTTATTTTTGTTATTTCTGTTTTTGTAAATATTGTTTGGACCTTGTTGTTTCTTCCTAAGTACACCTTATGCTAAGAGAGACACTTTTGTTGGTAATATATTCCATTTTAACTTCTTTAAAAAAAAAAATCACATAGTTTTATACTATTAAAATAAGTGCATAATCTACATTAATGAGTTATAAAAAAAATGGATGATGCTTGATATCCCGAATCTTGCTTCACGAGGATATCACGATGGCATTGCTATAATAGGTGTGACCCACATCACACATTATACCCTCCTTGTTTTCCGTGCAAAGCCTAATTTAATTAGCTGAAATTGTATTCGGAAGTTCTCGGGACAAAATCAGTTGGGATATATAGCAATGCCCTAAAAAAATGCATGAGTGCACTATCCTTTGAAGATAAAAATATTATTATAATGACAAATAGAAGAAATAAAAAAAAGTGGTATGGTTCGTTGTTGACTAATCAATTTTAAATGAGGTGAACTCGTTACCTGAATCAATAGTACTTTAAACAAATCAACCACAACATTACAACGTAGGAAGATTTAGATTTAAGGCGTTTTGAGAGTTTTTTAGGTTAAAAAACGAAAATGGAGAAATGAGGGAAAAAGGATGAGAATGTTTTTATATGAGTAATGCTAGCAACACTCTCTTATTGGTTTAAATCATTATTGATTTATACTTTAAAATTGAACACACACAAACTGCTGGAACATACATTGATTTCATTCAATAAAATAGTGAGTGTTAGAGAGAATGTTGAAAAGTGAGTGTTGCTAGCATTCCTCTTTTTATGTTGACCTGGTTTCGAAGTTTAGACTCTAATCCAAAGCATTTTTTTATGATTTGAATTGTAGAATTCAATTGTGGTAAAATGAGAAATCTATAGAACTCGCAAGATATTGGCGGGGTGTGGGGTGTGTGGAAGAAGAATTTCACAGAACCATAAGTCGCCTATGAGTAGACAATATTGTGGCCCAAGTTGAGGAATTGGACGTGTCATGACTATGGAAATTATACCCCATATATACTCTCACCCTAAGATTTTACACAAATTACCCATTTTACTCTCAAACCACTTCAGTGTTTTTTTATCGATCTAACCCTTCACTCCACCAATTCTACACCAGACAACTTACTTCTCCCTTTCCGGAAAAACACAACTCAGGTTGCACCCCACCAATATTCATCCCTTACAAAAACTTCTTTCTCCTCAAAATCATCAAATCACTGATTTCTAACGTCAACAAGAGTGAGTTCTAGAATCACCAATTTCAATCTTCTACTTTGCGTTTTACTGTCGGAAACATCACCCTACGACATTCGATGTGTTCTAATTAGGATCCGGTTAAAAAGGTTTGCAATTTAGATCTGGTTAGCGGAAAACGTATATCACGATTGCAATTTTGACATGATTTTGCGACGGTTCTACGATTTAGCGACTGTTCTAGTTTGTGTTTTTGCGTTTACTGGAAACGATTATACAGGATTCAGAAACGATAATGAACAATTTTTTATTAAATTGTTAAAAAATAATGTTTTTTTTATTATTAATTGTTTTCTAAAATGAGTGGAAAGGATTCTAGAAACGTTGTGTTTGTAAACATTCAACATGCAGATACCAATTCTATAAGCATTATGCTTAGTTTTACGAGAATTAACAACAAAATGGATGGTTTTATTATTGTTTTCCGGTTTTAATTAATTGAAAAGGTAATATGAATTTTGAAATTAAAACAAACCAGAAACGTTTTTGATAGTTATTCCGTAGAAAAATTGAAGTGTAAATGTCACTTGAATTGAAGTGATCTGAAACGTACATATTTTGAATGTTATGTTGGGGTGAACTCATGTCAAAAAAAGGATAAAATTGGAACTATAAATGTTATGTAGGGATGAAGATACAAATGTAGGGGTATAGGGTATAATGTTCCATGACCATCTTCAATCTTTTATTTTCATTTTAAAAATGTTTTTTTTTAGGGAATCTTTAAAAATGTTGAAAGTTGCTTTTCCCACACTTGCGAGTTCTTGCGCGTCCTACGGATTGTATATTTTAAAGGGTGTGAAGTTAAAAAACCCTCCATATTTTTTTAAGAAACTCTATATTTTTTTGTTGTTGTTTGTTAACCTTGTTATATAGTTAGGGGCGAATCCCTCCGTAACAATGGTAGCGTTGGCTACCCCAAAAGAAAAAATAAACCTTGCACAATTCATATAGTTTTGAACGTAGCTACCCACATTAATATATTATTTGACTACTCCAAACAATTTTGTTGGTTTAAAGTGAGATTATTTTAAAAAAAATACTTATAATCTATTTAGTTTAGTGTCAATTATAAATAAATCTGACTTGTTAAAACTTAATAGAGTACAACTTTTATAAATAATTATTGTTAGATTTTATTTTTTTCGTTGTCGCTTCATTAAATATAAGTAAAATTTATTTTACTTATTAATTAAGTTTAATATATTAATTTTTTAAATATATTTTATTTCTTTATATTTAGCCCCCTCGTAAAAATTGTGTTAGCTTCGCCGCTGTATATAGTTTACCTTCTAGTATTAGTGAAAACAACAGATATTTTTATAGATTACTAAGAAGCCTACAAAATCATTTCTACAAAAGATTAAACGGTTTTTCAAATCAAAATCAGGGTGAAGATATATCGAATATTTTTTAAAAAATTAGTATTATTTTGGATATATTACATACTGCTAAATTCATTATAGTAAATGATTTTTTTATGACAAAGTTTGATGGAATGTTTGTATTGCAAGTAGATGTACACAATTTATCAACTCTCAATTTTTAGAGAGAAAATTAATGAACCAATTTTGCATTGGTTCTTTTAGAAGGTTAATTGGATCTTCTCCTTCTCTCTCCTATATCTTTATTTTTCTCTACTCAAATATCATCATCTATGATAGTATGATCATTCATTTTACTTGCATCTATAATATTTTAGTATCATCTTACCTCCAAAGATTCATGGGATCAGAAGATTCACACAAGATTGTATGTTCATTTGGAGACCTTCATACTCAAATTTTTTGAAGGAGACGACTGTAAATAAAAATTTATGATTCCTACATAATAGATATACTAACCTCAGTAGAAAATAAATTTGTTTTTGTACCCAAAAAAAGATTATGTTTGTTGTTGGTAGTTGCTAGCTAATTTTTTTAATAGCAATGTTATATATATCGAACAAGTTATCACGAATTAAGAAGGGTTTGAGAAGTTATCACAAATTAATAAGAGTTAAATCTTGATTGTTGCATAACACATCGGGTAAATGAGATTAAAATAGATGTTGCAATCACACTTATGCTTTCGGTCATCATCACAACAATTTTTGAGATAAATAACATTTTCCTTTATGTAATTGACGAAAATTTATGACATTTAAAAATAAATAATTTAGGTTTTATATTCTACGCTAGTGGATGATGAGATTGACTACGAATTAGTCGATCTTAAAGTCAGATATCAACTTTTAAAAAATAAAGTATAAGTCTCATTTTTTTTTCACAATAGAGACTCTCGTGTACTTTTTTTTGAATTAACAAATTCTTTGTTCAAGACGTATAGAGATCTATGAAACAGAGAATACAAACGAAACCAGACTCTCATATACTGAATTGCTATAATCTAATATTATTTATATATTAAATAATGGATTGATTGATTTAGGATAATAAATAATAGAGTAAATTACACTCCCCTCCCCTCAAAGATGCTTGAAATACATTCCCCTCTCCTCTTATGTTAAAATATATACTCCCCTATCTCGCCTATCACGAGCTGACAAGTGTCAGGGAAGGGGGCTCATTCCCGCCGTTTCAAATGACGGGAATGGAGAAAACGACAAGAAAAAAACTACAAAAAATAAAAGTGGGTCATTTTGGTGAATAATATTCATAGGGGGTCAGACTTGGAATTTTTTTGGCATTAGGGTCAAAAAAAAAAATCCACTTTAGATATAATCACTCAATTTCTTGTAAAAAAAGGACAAAGTTCATAGACACAACAAATACAATTTTTTTTCTAAAAAAAAAAAATAACAATTTTGCACTATAGTTTATTTTCATTGTTAGATCAATAAATCTTTTCATGAAATCAAATGAGATATAACTCGATTTGTTAATTTAATCGTAAATAATAAATGAGAAATATTAACAAGTGCCCTTATGACACTTGATAATAAATTTAAAATAAAAATTTTGTCTTGAAATTTGTGCATTCAACACATTAAAACATTAAAACGTAACTTTTTCTACATAAAAATTATCAATTGTTTCTATTTTTTGAATACTTAATAAGTGCCCTAACAAGACCCATAATAAATCTATGCATGATGATTAAAGACTAATTTCTTGAAGTTTAGTGAAAGATTAATTTATTTAGTCCAAATAAAATAACAATCACTCAATTGAAAATACTATACCGGTGTCATTGTAAACTCTGATCAACGTACCTCGTTTGCAGATGAATGAATGAATGAATGATTAAATGCCATAAAAATAGTAATCAAGGAAGATGAAAGAAAAAGCAATTGGATGAAGAGGGAGGAGAGGAACATTAACATAGATAGGTGATGAAAAGACAAGTCGTGTGCACGAAAATGATTCCCTTGAATTCTTAAATCAATCATAAGTACAGATCACCATAAGTATGAGTGAGTGACACTGCCTCACCCTCACAAGTCATCTACAACATCAATTGCTACAAATAACACCAACATGATAAAAATGTACTTGTTTCTTTTCCTTTACCAAAAGCGAGTTAATTCATCAAGTAAACTATGTCTCAGCTCCCAAAATGAATGCCATTGCCAGGTGATGGAACTTGACTAAGTACGGTTTACAAATTATTTGAAAGGAATGGCAACCATGTCATTAAGGATCAAGTAAGTATAAGGTTAGGAAGGAACTAGCTACCTTTTTTGCTTATTTTTTATTTTTAATAAATAAGACTTTGATCACTGCTATAAACAAAAAATAATTTTTTAAGTTTATTAAATAATTTTTGTATTTGATTCATATTATTGATCATATACATTAATTACTCAATAATCATAAAAAGTGTTTTTTTACTTATAATAGTGAAATAATTTTTTTTTGTTTGAATGGAATATTTCACTGGGAAGAGAAGTGGAGGATTTTTTTTTATTAAGGAAGTCATAAAATATTTATAAAACTTAATCAAATATGATTAAGATCATTTTAAGATTATTTAATAAAATGTTTTATGATTATTTAACATTTTATTCGATATCAAACATAATTTATGCATGTTTTCTCTCCTTTTTTGATACGACACTTTTGCACTCAGAGTCGGCCACAATATACCATTTTTTTTAACAATAAAACATCTTTTTTTTTTGTGATGGTCGGAGTTTAAACCACGAACTTTGTATATTTTTTTTACCAATAAAACATCTAACTTAGACTTCAAATTTCTTTAGACCTCAAATTAATATTTTTTAATTTAATTAATTGATTTGATTTTTTAGATCTGATAATATTACTCCATCCGTCCCATAGTACATGACACAGTTGACCCTATTACACATAACAATGCATAATTTTGAGCTTAAATATCTTGAATAATATATTAGAAAAAATTATGAAAGTTTTATATTTTGAAAATACTCATCGAGACGAATTTAACGACGTCTTATATGATATTATTTATCTTTGTATATTAGTAGAAAAATATAGTGAAAGTAAGTTATGTCAAAATTGCGCATTTTTAAATTGGTCATTTATTGTGAGACGGAGAGAGTAATTCATCGCCATAATTCTGTTATTCATTGCGGTAATAACGTAACATTATCATGATCATTATTATCCAAGTCATTAATGTCTAGGGCGTTTTCTTAGATATTCACCCCTCCCTTTATAATCTAGAAGTACCATGATCACCATAAGTATGAACGACTAAATAGATCAAGCACATCAATTTATTGTGTTGTGTATTACATTATTATCCAACTCGATAATGTCTAGGGCGTTTCTTAATAGTTTTCTTAGATATTCACCCCTCCCTCTATAATCTAGAAGTCTTCTCTCCACGGACTAAATCACACAAGTTTGTCTTTATTATATTTTCTACAATAAATGTTACCCCAATTTTATTTTGATTTTGTCCTTCTTAATCTAATCCTGTATAGTTTTTATCATATATTCAATGCAATATTCTCGTATCAACTACATTTAATTTTATTCTTGTCTAGTGTTGAATTTTTTATTGTCGACATCATGTCTCATGCAACATCGTAAGTCTGACAATTGGTTATAGAATTTTCTCTTCAATTTGAGTGTTACTTTTGCATCACATAAACCAACTAAGGTGCTCCTCCTCTTTAATCACCCATTTTGAATTCAATAAACTTGTACGACTTGGTCAAATAACACTACTCAATTTACAAATACATCAACATCTTTATCCTTTTGTATAATGAATTGAAATGTTTAACTTGTACGACTTCTAAGATATGATATTTAAATTCTGTGCTAGAAATGTTTCATATTTTTTGTTAAATTTTTGTTTCATATGCTTCTATTATAACCTGTCATCTAATTTCTTTCTCAACTCTATAAACATAACTATATCATCTATAAAAAAAAACATGCATTCTAGTTCCGACTCTCCATATTAAAAGTTGTTTATTCAATACTGTACAACCATATACGACCTAGGACTTCATCTTAAATCTTAAATTTATACATTTATTGGGCCGGCTCTCTTCCTACTTTAAGAAAATGTTACCATGATGAGTATAATTGTGTGTATATAGTAGTATGTAGTATAATATTTACCAAAGTAGCTAGTACTCATAGTACGAGTTAAACGACAGTTTTAATCAAGTACAACAGTTGAACAGAAATTGTAGGGTCTGAGAGAGAAGTGAGAACCAAGCAAAAACTGGGATACGAAATAGTATATTTCTGGAATTAATAGCTAGGTATAGACTTATGCAAATACAATGCAAGTGAGACAGCTGGGCTAACTTGACCCTATTATATTGGCATTGCTGCACAGATAATGCTAAGCATCTTTGCTGTTTGATTAGATTGCACTACCTAGCTACTGCGCGCAATAAGACTTGTCTTCTTGTCATTGAAATGAAATTGAAAAGGCATCACTCAAATAAATTAATTTCAACACTATTATCATTCCATACCTGCTCTAAAATCTCTATCTCACTCTGCATTTAGATTTACATGTTTGCAAATTATTATTGTACTATACTATTATTATGACATAACATCCTCTCACTATTATATTATTTAACAACCCCAAACCATTACTTCTCTCATCTCTCACAACATACCCTTGCCCTAGCTAAACAAGAGAGTTTCTTTCTCCCCACAAAGATATTTTATTCATTGTTTTGTAACAACGTTAAACTGCTTCTATAACCATTAAGGGGCAAAGGATGTTCTCTGCTTAATTCAATTTTCATAACTTCTTAGAATGGAAGGTGGTGTAATTATGGAGGGAAGGAAGGAGGATCGAAGGGGCTCACTTCAGTCCAGTCCGAGACGGTAGAAGATGGCTGAGACTCAGCTGCTGACTCGTTGGTTCAATAGCTCACAACATGTATAGTGTCAGCGTGTGTGCTTCTGATCCAACGATGTGGGAGCTGCATTCCAGCCGTCACTGTCATGTCTTGGACTGAAGGGGCCTCTTCATCGCCTCCAGCAACTATATCTTCATAATTATTACCTTCTAATTCTAATATTAGTATGTATTTATTTAAATGGTTTACTCATTATGTGAAATTTCTTATCATTGTTTAATTTGCAGCGTGTGTTATATCATGAAGCGTCACTTTGTGCATGATCTTTTAGAACATGTACACTTTCCCAAGTGTAAGTGCTGCTCTTCACTAAATTGTACTATCATTGTATAATTAGAGAAAACCTTCATTTTGTATTTGTCAAAAAAAAAATTCATTTTTGTAGATTAACTTTAGCCTAAATTTATCTTAATATTTATGGTTAATATGTCTTTACCCCCTATAATTTGGGCGAGTTTTGGTTTATCCCCTGTAAAAAAAAAGTTCAGATTTTGTCATTGAAATATGAAGATTCATTCGAAAACACCTCTGGCTCCATTTGACACACTCCACTTGCTGACGTGGCACGTCACTCTGTATTTAATTTAGTTTTTTTTTAACTTGACATGTGTAATTCTTTAACATATCATTAATTTCCTCTTTTAAAAAAAAGTTGAAATTGGGAAAAAAAAATTAAAAAACAAAAAAAATCGGAAAAAAGTCAGATTTTTTTAAAAAAATTAAAAAATCAGAAAAAAGAATTCAGATTTTTTTAAAAAATTAAGTTTCAGAGTTTTTTTTTTAAATAGGGAAAAACATTCAGATTTTTTAATTGTTTTTAATTAATTTTTTAAAAAGATAAAATTATTTTAAAAATTTGGATAAAAAATGCGGAAAAAAAATAATTTTTTTATTTTGAAAAAAGAATTCATAAAAATTTAGGATTAAAAATTTTTCGAATTCTTTTCTCTATATTCTGGAAATTTTTATTTTCAAATAGTAAGTTAGAATTTAGAAAAGAATTCGAAAATTTTATTCCTAAAGTTTTATGAATTCTTTTTCCAAATTAAAAAAATATAAAATTCATATTTTTTTTTTTCCAAAATTAGGAAGAATTTTAAAAATAATTCTGGAACTTGATAAAAAATAAAAATAAAATATTTTTTTTTTCGAAATTAGGTAGATTTTTTTTTAAAAAAAACTTGTGACTTAATTTTCAAAATAAAAATCTGAATTCTTTTAATTTTTGAAAAATCCTGATTTTTTTTATTTTTCAAATTTAAAAAAAAAAAAAAATTCCTGATTTTTAAAATAATTTTAGCTTTTTAAAATATTAATTAAAAACAATTAAAAAAGCTGTATGTTTTTCTTGATTTAAAAGAAAACTCTGGAACTTAATTTTTTTTTCGGATTTTTTAAATTTTTTTAAAAAAAATCTGACTTTTTTTTTTCGATTTTTAGATTTTTTTTTCTGTTTTTTTAGATTTTTTAAAAAGGGAATTAATGATGTGTTAAAGAATTACACACATGTCAAGTTAAAAAAATAAATAAAAACTAAATTAAATATACAGTGGCGTGCCATGTCATGCCACGTCAGCAAGTGGAGTGTGTCAAATGAGGTTATGGGTGTTTTCGAAAGAATCTTCATATTTTAGGAACGGAATCTAAACTTTTTTTTTTAGAGGGTAAACCAGAACTCGCGCAAAAGACAGACAGACGGGTAAAGACATATTAACCGTAGTTTTTATATGATGTACAACATATCATTTTCTTGTATATACTTATTCTTGGCAGGAAAGAATTCCATTTCGATAAGAAGAAGAGATGAAGAAGAGTTAGAGGAAGATAGAAGAGACTAACTAGTGTTTGGGAATGAATGAGCATTTGAAAATGAGAATGAGTTTGAGAAAGACTGTATTTATGAAGAGAGAAAAAGCATGGAGGGATCAAAACAGGGTTGTGGCTAATACATTCTTTTCTTTTCAACCAAGCTTAAACACAACCCTATGAACCCCCCTACCCTTATCATTGTCAATATTCAAAGAATCAGAACAGCCCTTTAAAAAAAAAGGGTACGTATGATCATCAATTTTAACACCGAAACAAAGTAACAAAACATTGATGTTATAGGTACTAAAGCCATCATGGTATAGATATGAATTCACTTTCACAAAGATTGTATAGACTATTAGACATTGCTCTAATTATAGATCATACTTGTAAATTAATAATTACAATTTTTTTTGAAATAATGATGATAACAATTTTAGTTCCATTGATTTATTTATCTTTTAAAAGGAACATTTCTATTGATTTATTATTATCATTTAGTTAACTTTCTATAAAAAATAATATAGAATTATGATGCGCAAATATTAATAAGTTAGTAACAAATTGCATTTTTTTCCCTATATCAGTATCAAAATTATCATGTGCCATTAATCCTTTTTATCTCTTACAATAAACGAAATAATGTGATTTTTTTCCAATTATTTATCATAGCTTGCATATAATTTTGACGTATTGACGTTATCTAATCATTTGTATTATTAAAAAAAATATTATCCAACTTTTTAATTGAAATCATTTACTCGTCAAAACATTACCTTATATTTTGGAAGAAGTAAGCTTTTCATTGAAATTAAATTAATTAAGTATATGGACAATTTTGTTTTCGCTCCCTACAAAATAAAATTATATTTTTTAATCCATGTAACATTTTCCTTTAACTTTTTATGGATCAAAAGCGCCGACAAGTTTATTTTTGTGAGGACTAAAAATGTTAATGAAAAGTTTTGTAGGGACTATAAATGTTGATGGAAAATTTTACATGTATTAAAAAGTGTGATTTTATTTGTAGGGATTAAAAATGAAATATGAATATTTATAAGGACCTTTTATTTAATTAACCGAAAAAAATACAAACATGAATTATAGGAAAAACCTTTTATTTAAAACTTCAAAAACAATCTTTTGATAAACTATATGAAAACAATAGACACAAGATTATATAATACTTTTAACAAATAAAAGACTAAATATTCAAATAGCTGCAATGTTGTATTTTATATAAGATATAGAATTAAAAAAAATAAGACAGTTTGTGAATCAATTAAGATTCATAAATAAGACTAATAATAATTTATATTAAAATGTCCCCGTGTGTTTAGCTCAATTGGCAGAGACATTACATAATTTATGCAGGGGCCGGTGTTCAAACCCCAAACACCTCATTTTTCCATATTTAATTGTGTCAGTTCTAGCCAATAGGCTATTAGACAAAAAAATAAAATAATTTATATTAAAAATATGACAATAACTTAGAAGTTTGAGAAAATGTATTGGTTTTTATTTTAAATCAAAATTAGATAAATATTTTTAGGCAATAATTGGAGGCTATCATAGCAAGGACTGTTTTGAACGTGGGAAGTGACGATAAATGGATTTGGAAACCCGACGCAGCTGTTGGTTCCTCGGTAAAATCTGCATATTTAATGCTGCAAAGTCAGTGTTCACATAATTTGGTGTCGACGTGGTTGCAGAGAGTCTAGAAATTGTGGAATTGTTCAGTTCCATCAAAATTTATGTTGAGGAGGATTGCAACCATTTATTGTTCTCATGTTCATTTGCCTATTATGTTTAGGGATTATTTTTGTTTGATGGAGTTTATGTTGTAATTGGATCATTTCCTTCAACATGGTAATTTCATTAGGGAGGTGGAAGAAAATTCGACACATCATATCATATGACTATCAGTAATTTGGATACTTTGGACAACAAGAAATAAGATGGTTTTTTATTCAAAATAAATAAATAAAAAATAAGATGGTTTTTGAAGTGAAGGGAGCCAACATTAGTCGTCAGCTTGGGGCTGGTTTATTTAGAAAGAGGGGGGAGCACATCAAGATGCAAATTTTCTGATTGGTGGTCAGCTTTAATATTATATCTTAATTGTGTTGTATCTTGATGGGGAAGGCGTTGCTTCAATACAATTTTGCGTACGAAAAAAGAAGATAAATATTTGTAGGACAATGAATATATAGTTTAGTTTTAGTGGGTCAAGTAATGTTTATTTTTTAAAGAAAGAAATGTTTACTAAGTTTGAAGATGTATATCATATTCTCGATAAAGAAAAATATGTAGATCATATTTTTTTTAGTGAGATGTATATCATATTTTACCACAACAATTCAATCATATAAGAATTTTATTGATTTTAAAAAAAAGGTATAATTTTTTTTATTGTAGATTTTGATTTCTTTTTAATAAATATCGATACTTTGCATATACTCACGAATATATACATAAAAGTATCATAGTTATTTATTTTTTCTTGATAAAATATCGAATACATATTATATACCGCAAAGCTACTCTTGCATGTGTGTATCTTGGGATCGGAATTTGGTGTCGTAGAAAAGCACACAGTTGGGTGCTGTAACAAATCGTAACCATTGAAATCAAAATTGACGATTCGTATTAAACACCAATTTAACACAGTTGAATGATCTGAGTCATTGATTTAAATTGGACGGTCCTGATCTGTTACAGCACCCTGTTGTAACAGCAGAAAATCCAAACCCGTGTATCTTGAATGCATGCCTAGGATACTTTAAGAAATTAATGGAGTAGTACACAAATGATGATAATGAGACATAGAACCGTTTGTTATAACTTTTTTTAAAATAGATTTTGATACCGTAAAGTATTTTTGTTATAATTTTTTTAACAAAGAAATTTTTAAGGAAAACTTCAAATGAAAAATTCGTTTGAATAGTTTATTTTAAAATGTCATTCTAAATATTTCATCATTTGGTTATAAATTTTTTTGGATCTAAAATTTTGAAAAAATCTCTAAAAAAAAACTATTTCAAATAGTTTTTCATAAAAACCATTTTTAAAAGATGTCGTTTTAAAAAAATATGTGATTTTTACTATATAAAATCTGGAACAATGAATATTTAAATTAGTGAATGTCAAATCTCCTTTTTAATATATATCAAATAAGTTTGAAATAACTTTTTCTATTTTTTGAGTAAATTGCAAAAATATCCATTTTAAAAAATACAAAGGAAAATCTATTTTTTTTTTAAATTTAAAACAAACAGGCCCATAATATATTGAATCAATCCGCATTTGACAAGACTTGTTTTAAGTTATTTTATGGTGGGATAATCCCACTGTCAGCCTAGTTTTGCTACATAGTTTGTGTGGTTTTTCCGTTGGTCTCTTATTTTGAATAACATTTTTTATGGGGATAAATTTATAACAGTTTCTTGATTATTTTTTATTGATAGGATCCTAAATGCTATGTTTGAATTGATGGAGAATGATGGAAATGAATGGAATAGAGTGAGATAAAGCCACATTTCATTGTTTGGTTTTCTAAAAAAGGAATGGAATAGAATGGAGTGTGATGGAACTCATTCTATTCAATTCAATACCAGTGATTCAACCAATTTTCCATTTCATCTAATTTAAGGTGTATCTAATGGAATGGAACACATTAATAATACACTTACAATTTTGTCCCTATTTTTTCTATTTCGTTACAACCTTTGATTCCCCTCGTTTTTTCTCTCAAACCTCTCCTTTTCCTTCACTATTCTCTTCATGTTAGTCTTCACTCTTCACTGTTCCTCTCAACTATAATTAATAATTGAGTAGGTGACCATGTCTATACGTAAACTAACCAATCACTAAATTGGTTATTAATAATAATAATGAATACGCCACACATGTATTTTTTTTTGTGCGCCTATTTGACTTATGTTAATGAATACTCCACACCATATATATTTTGGTGTTTCCACATAGTGTAATGGTTTTATTTCGTATATGGTTGCTATTGAGTTGGAAAATTCACAAATTGACGTTTTTATAAATAAATTGTAAAATTGGAATAAAAAAGTTTTAATTTATTCTATTCCGTTGATTTTCCAAACAATGGAATGAGAATTAGTATCATTCCATCATAAAATATCCAAATGGTGGAATGAAATTTTTGTTCCGTTCTATTCCGTTATGTTCCATTCTGCTCCGTTAATTTTAAGTTATCCAAAGAGAGCCTAAATGTTAAGGATAAAAGTTTCATGCTTTCCACTAAAAAAGAAAAAGTTTTATGCTTTATAAAATTCTAGCATCATGGAGGTGTTAATATTAGTTACAACATGTGTGTGGGTCGAATCGATTCGGCCCAGTTAACTAACGGGTTTTGCAAAGGAGCGGGTCAGCCCGGTTTATTATAACAAAAATATCGTAAATTAGGGTTTAGGATTTCTGAGCTCACACAACTAAGCTCCAAGCTCTTCATCCCATTTGGTGATTGGTGTGAAAATTGAACTCTGTTGATTCAAATTTAGGGTTTTGATACCAAGATGGGGACGAAGGCAAAGAAAGCCATGAAGAAGAAGAGTTTGAAAAGGGTCAATGCTATCAATAATAAACCATCCGAGCATGCTGCTGATTTTTTGGTATGTCAAAATCAATTTTTGATAACACTTTTGTTTTTCAATTTTTTGTTGATGGTATTTTTGATTATTTGTTGCTTGATTTTGGTGTAGCCGTTGGAAGGTGGTCCTGGTCGCAAACTTCCTGAACTTAAACCATTGGAGAATTCTTCCCCTGTTTTGTATATTGGTCGGATTCCACATGGCTTCTATGAGAAGGAGATGGAAGGTACCTGCTTACACTTTTATATTATTTTTTATCTTTATGTTTTCTCAATTTCTAGATTTGTATTGTATTTATCTGTGTTTATGAATTATTTGGTTTTTGCAGCTTATTTTGGACAATTTGGAACCATCAAGAGATTGAGAATTTCCAGAAATAAAAAGGTTAAGCTCTTATACTTCTTTTCGTCGTGCATTTGTTTGCTTAGACTTGTATCAACATGATAATGATGATTTGTGGCTACTGTATTGAATTATTCTGTGTCATCCATTAGAACTATAATTTTGATGATAATTTTTCTAGAATGTTTCATTCTAATGTATATTGGTTATCTTTTAATTTTAATAATTATTTTTTATGCACATTGCCAATTCTTCAAATTTGTTGTTAAGTAGTTCCAATGATACCTAGTTCTTCCCCTTTTGCACCCGTTTCCTCAAAGGTAAAACCTTTGTTTATCAGGAATTCTATCCTTTTTATTTGGTTGGTTCTTGAATTTTTATTTGACACCCGTGCCTTCGAGTTCGAGTTACTTGTTTTAGTAGAATGCCCGATTTCAACAATATTTAAATAGTTAACTACCTTCGATATTCATTGATAGACATTGCTCTTTTTGATTAATATTGATAGCACATTTTTTTATGTTTAACAGACCGGAAAATCAAGACATTTTGGGTTCATAGAATTTGAATCTCCCGAGGTAAAATTAGTTTTTCTGATTATTGTGTTGTGATTTTTGGTGTATAAACTCTTGTTTGTGCTGATGTTTTTTGATTTTGTTTTGTAGGTAGCAAAAATTGTTGCTGATACTATGCACAATTATTTGCTTTTTGAACACCTACTACAGGTTTTTGTGGTACCTTCAGAACATGTTCATCCTAGAATGTAAGTTACTAATTAACTTGTTAATTTGTTATCCATATTTATTTTTGTTTAAGGCTTCATCATAAGTCTGTTATATTCTCTTTTCAAGTTGTTTTCTTTCTCTTCTGTTGAAAGAGAGTTTATTATGAGAAAATAAGAAATTTTATTGGAGGATCAACAATCCTTGGGTGGGGGGATTTTCTAGAATCATAGGAAAGGTAAATCAGCACACAAACTTACCTATCCCTCTAGATATCAGATAAACATGATTATGGCTATGGTTCCATTGCGTGATGATACTGTCAAAGTTGCAGGATTGCGGGCCTTCTAGGTTGGTTATGCTTTCATCCATCATGTTTATTTTGATCTCTTCCCCAAAATAAATTAGAGGCTTAGGAAATAGATGAAGACACCATACCCAAATAGTAGGTAGGAAAACTATCATATCGCACAATGTTCAGAAGGAAATGTCTAGCACTGCCTTTTAAGTTTTAACCAAATACCCCACATGTCTGAAAAAGAGCAAAGCTTCCGAGCATTTTCCTACCTTGTGTTAAAATGTAAGATGTAAGCTGACATATCTGGTATGTCAGTTTGTTAGAAATCATAAAGAAGGAAATTAGGGAAAGTGCAAGAGAAATTCCAACATAATAATATTCATATTTTGAATTAGCTGACTGAAAACTGATACAGAAGCACCCATTTGTTTTTAGATATAAGGAACAGTGATTCGCTTTTGTGCACACTTGAAACTGTTAAATTATGTCAACGAAATAATCCTAGCCAGTTGAAGCACTTAAAGAAATCACAAGTCGGTTTTCTTAAGGCCTAAGGCTATATAATGATGTACTGTACAGAATACAATTATAAACCAACATATCAGACATTTTAAACAATAGAAGCATCTAGCAGAATTATTTTTAATTTTTTTGGAACTAATGGTATACTAAATGCCATGTCTGAGGTTAAATAATTTGTTTCTTTTCTTAACATAATCAAGAAGAATAATTAAAAGGTGGGATTTTTCTTTGTAGATGGAAAGGATTCAATTACCGCTACAAGCCCTTGGACACTCTTCAAATTGAACGAGAGCGACATGACAAGGTATCTAGTGTGATGAGGAAGTATATCATTTGTATTTTGTTAGTCTGGTGCTCTGTATAAAAAAAAAAATACTAATTATTGTTATTATTTCAGGAAAGAACATTGGAAGAACAAAAAAAGTTGGTTGATAGAGTTATGAAACGTGACAAAAAGCGACGCAAAAAGATAGAGGCTGCTGGCATTGATTATGAATGTCCCGATATTGTGAGCTTTTTTCGCCATTCTTTGATTGATTAGTTGTTTTGATTGTCCATTTCTTGATCTTTTCTCATGCTATGTCTAATTGCTGTTGCAGGTGGGTAACCTCCAGTCTGCTCCAAAGAAGATAAAGTTCGAAGACTGAGTAGGTAACATGCTTCTTCTTTAAAAGTTTGGTCATTCACCTCAACAAGGAGAGTGGGCCCTCTCAGGGTTTCATTTTAGATGACCTAATAATGTTGAAATTGTGTGTCTATTGCTCTCGTCTTGAGATTTTTAGGAGTGAACTCTTCCCAAAATTAATGGATTTTTAGGATTGAACTCTTTCCAAAATTAATGGATTTCTAGAGAGATATCAACATAAAATGTTTGATGTATTTTTGCTGTTCAACTTTCAACAGAACAGATGATTTTGCTGAATATCCTGAATTTTTTGTGTACACATCTAACTGATTTGGTTTTATTACCTTTTTTCCCCTAGGTGAAGGCAGATGGTCTACCATGTCATGAGGGGTGGCAAGAAACGATGTTTTTTAGAATTTTAAAAGTTAGTAATGAACTATCCTCATTGTAGGTGCAAGAGCCTCCAGTTTTGTGACGTTCTAAACATTATATTATGAAAATATTTGTAGAAGTGTTATCCATTCCATATATTAATCAGATTTTGTGTCAGTTAATCACCTTCATTATGACGAGTTGGAAATATTGAATTCTCTTCATATCTGGATAAATTGTAGGTTGTTAGTAAGTACAAGATGGCCAGTATATTGGAATTGAATACTGAAGTTCGATAATTGTCGAAACATGGATTGTTTTATTATGTACTAAAGTAAAAACTTGCAAATTATATCGTGTTAAGCCGTTAAGTTACGAATGGGGAATGGTCCCGTACCTACAGTGTTTGCTTGAAATTATATCGTGCCATCTATATGTAATGTTAACTTGTGCTCATGTCAGTATGTATCTATTTGTTTTTTTGAGTCAATATCAGTATCTATCTATTCTAGAGATAGAGATGAAGTTTAGATTATGGATAAACTTGCATGAAATACAGGATTTTAGCACAACATTGTGAAATTCTTTCAAAAGTGTAACATGCACACTATTTTTCCACATAAATTTAATGGACTTTCTTTTGACAAATTTTTTTGGACTTTTGTTTAGGAAAGTAACACCGCCTTTTTTGCAGTGTATATAGTGAATAAAATAGTTATTTCAGGGCGGTGTTATACCTATTCCCTATAGAGAAATAATATTTGAACAATCATTTTCTGACAACTTTCTCACTTATATTTACATTGTTTTTACTCTTTATTGTTTTGGATTTTGTGCCAATATTTACTTTTTTGTGTATATTTCAGATGTTCTATAAGTTATCCTAAACAGTAGCTGTTCAAATAACATTCGTCTTCTATATACATCTCTTTTTTAATGTACAACTATACATGTCTCAAAACCGCAAAGTGGAGATGTTGACACATCGAAACCATCTCCAATTTCGAGCTTCTGCCATGTGAATTTAGTCTTGTTGTCATGTAATCCAATGTTTACAATGATAAAAATTGTGATTTTGCTATTCTCACACTCTACTAATTATAATTAGATTATTTTCTTCTTTACTGCACACCAGTTTTTCATTATAATTTAGATTTTTGGATTTTTTTCCTCGTTCT
>Ga0315914_1001197_pt1 | contig 37824 bp, 17 predicted proteins | sample MpolenodulesMG_FD_203920 | JGI IMG/M metagenome (GOLD analysis project Ga0315914, IMG submission 203920) | Medicago polymorpha root nodule microbial communities from Los Angeles, California, United States - elongated nodules | ecosystem: Host-associated > Plants > Roots > Nodule | place: USA...
AAAACATCTTTCATCCATACTCGATTGCATATAAGTAAGTGAATTTCTTCTTCTTTTTCAATAATGCTAGTTTCAATTTTCTTCTTCTTGTTCAACTGCACTATACGACGGTTTCAATTTTACATTGTTGAGGTTAACTTAAATTCAGTTTAAGTAGGTTCATTTTTTTTTTTTTAGGGAGGGAAGTTTAAGTAGGTTCATGTAAACTTAATTTACATGACATACTTAAACTGAGTTTACATGACCTACTTAAATTGAAGAGGAGTTTTGGGGGTGTAACCAAGAAAGAAGGAAGAGACTTTTTGAAAATTAAATTTCATGGAAGGGTAATTTTGTCATTTTAGGATGTAGCCAGGATTAAACAGTGTGTAATTAGAAAAACTCTACTCGTATTTATTAAATTTCATTATACTTAACTAACTATAATTAATAAGATATTTTCATAAAATGATACATAATTTATATGCATGGTTGATGTAAAAAGATTTACAATGTTACTCCATGTCCAGGTGTTTTTTTATCGGAAGCTTGCCTCTTTCTCTCTCTTCTCCTTTCCAAACCCTATCCGACACCACTTTTCTTCTTCTTGATCTACCAAAATTGGTGATTTAGGCCCTAGATTTACCCTAATTTCTCTACTTAATTTTACTATATTAACCCTATTTAATTTAAACAAACTATTAATTGTTATGGAAATCAAAATAAAAAATCGCTCCATCAAAATAAACAAATCACTCCTAATTTTTCTGCTCAATTTTACTAAACAGATAAACAGATCGCAAAATAATATATTAACCCTATTTAATTTAAACAAAATATTAATTGTTATGGAAATCAAAATAAAAAATCACTCCATCAAAATAAACTAATCACTCCTAATTTTTCTGCTTAATTTTACTAAACAGACAAATAGATCGCAAAATAATATATTAACCCTATTTAATTTAAACAAAATATTAATTGTTATGGAAATCAAAATAAACAAATCACTCCATCAAAATAAACAAATCACAAAATAAACAGAACCTCCTATTCTTATCCATAACAAAAAAACAACATATCGCTCCTATTATTCCCTTTTATTAAAAAAATAAAACAAAATCATATCCAAACTAAATATCAAAATCGTTTCCTATTTTTGTGATACGTTTCCCTCCAACCTAAACTAATTATCCTATTTTTATGAAAAACAAATCAAAATATTTTCCAACATAATTATCCTATTTTTATTGAAAAAAAACAAAATCGTTTCCAAACTAATTATCCTATTTTTATTGAAAACAAAGCAAAATCGTTTCCAAACTAATTATCCTATTTTTATTGAAAACAAAACAAAATCTTTCCATCGTTTCTTTTCTCTTAGTCTTAAACGTAATCACTCATGCTTATCAAAATCGCCCTAACCGTTGCTAAACAAATAAAATTTGCCTCTTCTCTCATTTCTCCTAGATTTTCATCGCCTCCTTTCATACCTTCTTGGTTCATCTTCTCTCTCTATTATGTTCCCATCGCCTCCACTTCCGGCTCGTGGTCGGAAGACCACCGTCGATGGAGGTCTGCAATTTGTTCTTTCTCAATTTCTTATTCAATTTTTTCTTTCTCAATTTGATATCGATTTTGATTTACGATTTAAATGACAATTCCATTGTTAGTTATACTATTCCAATTCCATTTTGATTTTGGTTGATGATTCTATTGCAGATTTCAGCTTTTGATTTGTCAGTTTTGATTCTATTCGGCTTTTGATTCAGTTTGGTTTCATTTGCAGTCATTTGCAGCTGGTGTTGGGTCATTTGCAGTTTTCTTAATAATCTCTTTGGTTTCATTTGGTCACCATTCCATTTCACTCACCATTCCAAGTTTCATTTGTAGATATATATGCTCATTAGTGATTCATTTTAAAGGTAAAGTTGCTTACTTAACCACAATTTAACTATTTGTACGTAGGACAAATGAAATGCAATGCAATGTTTAGAATTTTTTTATTTTTATAAATTTAATCCTAATGAATATCAAGTTATTGCAAGGATGGTTTGAATATCAATTTATTGTAACGATGGTTTGTGTAGTATGTAAATAATTAAATTTGATGAACAATTCAATTTAAGACAATTGTATAAAAATTTGCATGCAAGTGTATCGTTTTTCTTTTATGAGAATCTTAGTTTAGCTTTTAAATTTTTCATGATTTTATGCTTTACTAATACACATATTGCCCCTTCTTCTTTCACACACTTTACCCATAATGTTCACCACATTGAGAACTCTATTAAAAGTGGAACAAGTGAAGGTTAAGTTGCTATCACTATTTATTTCAGCTTTTGATTCTATTCAGTGCTGCATCAGTTTGTATTATTTGAATAAGTAGTGTTCTGCTGCATTGATTTCGTGTTATGTGACTTGGTTTAGTTTCCTGGTCGATATGAATATGTTTGGACTGTTGTGTCAGTTTTGTTTTCGGATGACATTATTCTATTTAATTTAATCACCGACAATTTATATAGTATTCTCTTGGTGGCTCTCGGTACTGGTCTAGCGTTGTTGGTTTATGCAACTGTCATTGCCTGCAGTGGTTTGGATCCAATTTTTGAGCAAGTTGTTTCCTTATGTTTTCTGGCATTTAGTTTTATTTAATCACCTTTTGTCTATGTTTTTTTTAGCTTTAACTACTTCTCCTATTACATGTTTGATTGAATGCCTCATTGGATTTCACTTTCAACGGTCATGTTATTTTTGTGTTACAAATGTGTGTTCTTAGATTTGAAATTTTCTTCATTCCTGTTATATTCTTTAATGCCTATATGTGTGTTTAAGAAATTATTTCATTCACAAGTCTAAATCCAGCAGATAATTTTTATTCACAAGAATATGACCAATTAATTAATTTTAGAATAAGTATCAACAAGTCTCTTACTACAACCAGGGCCACAAAAGCGGTCTTTACCTTCATTTTATTATTACAAAATGGTAATTGAAATAATAACTACGCTATTATATATTTTATATTGATCTCTTACTACTCTTTCATGTTCGACATCCTATTTGAGATCCTTTTTATTTTGATTATTAAGTGTTGTAGAAATCCTTCTTTTGTATATATAATTCATCTATGTTGCTGCAAAATCACATGAACGTTAGATTGAAAGGGTGGAATACAGGCTTCAATTTGATCAACTAAAAGGTATGCAAATTCAACTAAAAGAGCAATTTCAAAGTGAAAAGAGCAATTTTCATATTAAGAAGTGAACATTGCATAGCGACGTTTGCATCATCTCTTCAAAACTCCTAATGGCATTCAAGAATGAAGATGATGTAGGTGCTTTAATTGTGATTTGTGTAATCATTTCTTAATTAATTTTATTTTTCTTTTCATTATAATAGTGCCAACAAATGATGATGAGTATGGTGGTCTGTAGAAATAACATGTTGAAACTTCTCAACTCCAACCTTGCTTCTAATCGTTGGTTTATTTTCTATTGCTACTGATATCAGTGGGACACAAACACAACACAAATCTCACACGTACATATGTATACGTTTTTACGAGAAATAACTTTTTTACTTTCTTGGTTCATATAAATGTAACGTTTTTGTTTGATTGATGGATTTTAGGCTTGTATATTCTCATGCTATTTTAGTAACTAAAATATTTTATCTTCCAACTTTGGTGTTTTTTGTATTAATTCAAAACTGTGTATGCAGGATTGAATTGATGATGTGGACAAAAATAAGTGAACCAGTGATTGAATCGAGTTGTTTCTTTGAGGTGTATTGCTTAAGCATCATGAGATAGAAATGCAAAGAGTGGTGCTTGGAGTTCATTGGAAGAAAAAATTATTCATCTCTGACATGTTACTATTCCTTTGGTCACTGACGCAAATTCCTATTTTGCAAGACAAATAAGCTCACACAAACGATTATTATTTAGTTGGGTGCACAACTAGAATGAAAAATAATGAAGTTGTGTATTTTAAAGTTGTTTCAGATTATGCATTGTAAAGGGTTATGTAGAAAGTATATGGTTTTTTGTATATTTTAATTGTAAACTTTTTGCTTCCACGTTACTTTTGAATATAAGTTTGAATGAGTGAACTTATCATATACTATTTCAATTTCAGAAATTTGTTTTTTCTAGAAATGGTAATCATATAAAAATATCAATTTTTTTTTGTAAATGTCTTGAAAGACATATTATGATGATTTTAATATTAACAGTGCATCTCTATTAAGTTCTTTTGTGTTCTAATAAACCTGTGCGACGGGTCAAAAATCTATTTTAATTTATTCTAATGTTCCAAGCTATCTTGCAAATCAAGGACTCTTTTATATTTTTTTTAAAGGTTTTTTTAATTCAAATCATACTAACGTAAAGTAATATTAAAATACTATATGAAGTTATAAAACGTGGATGAGGTTCATACTCCCGAATTTCTCAAGCAGGTGATGTTCATACTCTTAAATTTTTCAATACAGTTATTACTTTGGGACTTCTTAATCACAAGTTGGGATTAAAAGTTAGAGTGTCACGAACATGTATTAAAAGTTAGAGTGTCACTATAAAATGAACTATGTCATTGCATTCTTATATTATTTCATATTTCTTTGTCCATTATTACTATCGATATGACCCGTGCGTCAACACATGTCAATAGTCTAGTATATTTCAAACGAATGTAAAATTAAAAAATAAAAAAGAGAGCATACATGAGAGATTTGAAGGTGTAAAATGAAATTCTCTTATAAGATTAAAAGACGATTCCTCTTTTTCTTTTTTTTAAGAAGCAAAGTAAAGACAATTCCTCTTAAGACCCCTAATTGTTCGTCAAATAAAAAAGTATTTTTCAAAAGTTCCTCACAAAACCTATCGGCACCCATTTCCGACGGATGTTTTCACTATATTTTGAAGCCTATCTAAAGCAATTTTCACATTTGAAACATGAAAAACATCACGAAAATTAGTAGTAACTAGATTGAAGACCAATGTGCTGCACGAGTTTTATGAGTTGGAATAATTATTTAATGATTTAATTTCAATTCATAAAAATAATTGTTTGAATCAATATTTAAGAATAAAAAATTATAAGCGTAAGAGAAAATTAAAGTTTATGGGAAGTGGAAAAGTTGGGATAAGAAGTGGGGGCAGTTTTAGAGGTTTGTTGATAAGATGTAATTAATGAAGGATTAGTGTCGTGAATATATATTTTAAAAGCGAAATTAATTCAACCAAAACTTGTGTGGCATAATGACAAAAACCGTGGAGAATGACCATCTCCAACTGGGTTCAACAAAAATTACAGTTATGATCTCTAATATTCAGAGAAAGTCAATAAAGCTTTTAAAACCAAGAAAATAGAAATTAATATCTCAAAGAAGTGTGTGTATGTGTATATATATATATATATATATATAGGCAAAGATACAATGTAAGAAAGTGGCTCAATCTAATTCACAAAGCATAGGATAGAAAGAGTTGGGAATTGGTAGCAAATATAGAGAAGAGTAATAATCACGTAACAAAAAAAATTCAAATTGATAATTATAAAATTTGGATGAGTGACCAAGATTTTTTTCAAGTTTATTACTCATCATCTCAATAAACATTACCAAACCCCACTATTTTTTCGATAGAAAATTTAGAAGAGCCAACTAAATTTTTGGATGAAGTGGCAAGCAAAGTAATAAAATTACCTTGATGTATGCAAAATCTCATAGGAAACACGCGTGAAAATTGAAGGGAGAATTTGAACAGTATAACACGATAAACAACAAACCCTCAGTAAATGCTTCAGAACTAATTAGTTTAGTTGGGATAAAAAAAATTGAAATTCAAATTGAGAACAAAATGAGAGGGAAATTTTTTAGGGTTGATGTGCTTAGTAATTAATGCAGTATATAATTAGAGGAAAAAATTAGGTTAAGGTGTAGTTAGACCTAACTAACTTTTAAGAATAAGGGATATGAAACAATAAGATAATAAAGTTCAGTTCATTAGTTTCACTAAATAATCTCTAATATTCGTTGAAAGTCAATAAAGCTTTTAAAACCAAAAAATAGAAATTAATATCTCAAAGAAGTATATAAAAAAAAAGGTCATGTTAACTTGTGCCTTTAGAGCACATGTTAAACATTAAATTCTTGCCACTAATGGTAAGTATTAATTGGAAAAAAATAATATTAAATTTTTTAAGTAATAAATTAACACAATTTCCGATACAAAATTTCCATTAGTGGAATCCTTAACATGTGCCTTAGGACACAAGTTAACTTTTCCCTAAAAAAAATAGCAAAGATACAATGTAAGAAGGTGACTCAATGTAATTCATAAAGCATAGGATAGAAAGAGTTAGGAATTGGTAGCAAATATAGAGAAGAGTAATAATCACGGAAAAAAAATTCAAATTGATAATTATAAAATTTGGATGAGTGACCAAGATTTTTTTAAGTTTATTACTTATCATCTCAACAAACATTACCAAACCCCACTATTTTTTTGATAGAACATTTTGTAAAAGTCAACTAAATTTTTGGATAAAGTGGCAAGCAAAGTAATAAATAACCTTGGTGTATGCAAAAACTCATACGAAACACGCGTGGAAATTGAAGGAAGGATTTGAACAATATAACACGGCAAACAACAAACCCTAAGTAAATGCTTCAGAACTAATTAGTTTAGTTGGGATAAAAAAAATTGAAATTCAAATTGAAAACAAAATGGGAGGGAAATTTTTTAGGGTTGATGTGCTTAGTAGTTAATGCAGTATAATTAGAGGGGGAAAATTAGATTAAAGTGTAGCTAGACCTAATAACTTTTAAGAATAACGGATTTGAGCACGACTCATCTTTGCGTAGCAACAAAAACTACACATCAATTATTTAATTAAAATATGAAAATTTCAAATATTTCACGTGAATTTACGCTAATTATAATAATCAACTAATGAATTGAATCTTTTCAAATATTTAATCATTCTTAAAAGACTAATAGTAGTTAATTAATACCCAAAGGCCCCAAATACTTTGTATTATTCTACTTTTTTTGGGTTTTAGAGATTTACAAGGGACGCTTTTCGCATATGCAATACATCATCACCCTTATCAACCGTGAATGTGCATCCACTTTCTATTTCTCTCTCTTAAGCTGCTTTGCCTTTGGCTGAAACCTAGTCAGACAGTGCTTTTGATTTAGTTGAAACTTGAACAAGGAAAAGGCAGAATAAGATTATCTTCCACATGGTTTGTTTGCCCCACCCATGTTGTCCACATATCATATCATATAAATTAAACAAGGCTTGCATGACATATGACTAGACATAGATACTAGTACAATGCACACCCTTGTGAAAAGGAATTAGCCAAGAACCAAAATTGACTTTTTGGTCCTACTCAACTGAATTCCATCTCATACTTTAGTTTAATATCAATCTTAGTAATGGTTTTGAGTTTAAGAACAATGCACCGAAAGTGTAATTTTTTGTGTTTTAATTAGTGATGTATTTTTTTTCTCTAAGTAGTTTGGTGGTTGGAGCTCACACATTTTAAATGTGGAGGAATGAGGTGTCCAGGGTTCGAACTATGACCCATGCATATATTATGTAATGTTCATACTAATTGAGTTAAACTCACGAGGACAATAAATGATGTATTGTAATACAGTGGCAAATATGTTGTCAACTTTTAAATGTTTATTTAAATAAAATTTTGCTTAAAATATTTTAGGAAGTGTTCACACTCAATTCATAGTAGACTCTACTAGGAAGGTATAACACACGATAAATAAGTGATGTATTTGAGCATAGCCTCTCAGAAAATGATCATCATACGATGAAGATTAGAGAATGATCAATCGATCGCAATGTAAATGCCCTAACGACTTCAATTAGTTTCTCACTCATTTCTCATAAAATTCTACCAATAAAAGAACTTTTGCACTAGGAGAAATGTATACATTCAATTCGGTTAAACCTCTCACCCATCTCACTAGTATACTGACCTAAACATTAAAGTGTTTGCAAATGCAAAAACGTCCCCGCTAAGGAGTACTACTGCAGTCAGCCGTCGTGTTTCATCAACTCCGGCCGTCATTCTGGATCCACCTCGGATCATGAGGCATTATAAAAAAATTAACATCGTGGATAGTTATTTAACTTGATAATATTTGCTGAGAAAAGAATACTTTTTGATTTTGGCATAAATCCTAGGTCATACACCAGCATTAGAACGTTACTGGTAGATATAGATGCTCAAAAGCTCACAGTTAGTCCACAATACCGCCTGACCACATCTGAATTAAAGCAAAGCCATTATCTTTTTCTCACCCCTTATCTCCTCTTTTACTTGTTATATTCAAAATCTTCCAACTATAAAAGTTGTCCAAAATTGTAATTTTACATTGGAGCAAAATGTTAATTTGTTCCATTGAAAAAGTTAATACCTCTCATGCCTAATTTTCCTACTCTGAAATTGATGACTACCCTCCAACACATGGTTTGTGCAATGGGCAGTATGGAATCCAAAGGCAAAAGCCCTTAGTTGAGGAACACCTACACAGAATCACATGTGCACAATTTCAATTGAAGGGTATGCATGTGTTCCAGTATTTGTCATGCACATTCATTTTTAGGACTTTGGGAAACATATATATAGAGATGCAGTAAAAAGCATATTCTCCATATTGTTATCCAGCCGACAAGATATTTCCATTTTTCAAATCAATCCTTAAAGACAAAGTAACATCTAATCCAACATCTTTTTTTCTTTACCATATCATTACAGCTTGGCCATCTTTCTTTTTTGACACCTTTTTCTCTCCTTCCTACTCATCTCCTTTATCTAAAGTTATTTGCTATGTCTTTAAAACACTGCTCCTGTATATATTAATCACACTGAAATTTCAGCAAGACCAATAATACTCTTTGACAATGGCCAATGAAGCTTCTTTCTGCCTCATGTTTCTCTCTTCTCTCTTAATTTCATGTTCTGGTTAGTACTTAACACTGATAAATGATGATAACACATAGTACTCATTTTTGTGCAGATTCTAATCATATATTATTTCACTCTCATGCAGGATCTTTGGTGGGTTTCTCCTATCATGAGAGAGGGGACACTTTGACATCATTCCTCCACCAGAGCAAAGTTTCTTCATCCCAGATTCGAGCTTTCGTCACAGATCATAGGATTTTGAGCACTCTTACCAACTCAAAAGTGTTAGTTGATCTCTACTTAAACAAAAGCCAAGTTGAAAAATTCATTACTTCAAACCCTTCAGCAGTTTCTGAGCTAAAAGCTCAACTAGTGAACTTTCTTCCACATTTAAACATCAAAAGCATCATTGCTAGCTGTGGAAGTGAGTGCTTAGTACAAAATGAGATGCCTTTGGTTATGCATGCTCTTAAATCAATTCATTCAATTCTCAGTGATCTTCACATAAGTAAGGAAGTAAAAATCTCGGTCGCATTTCCACTTCAAGTCTTAAGGAAGTTGAATGCATCACAAGAACACGAAATTCGTAGATTACTTTCATTTATAAAGGAAATGAAATCGTTTGTGATGATAGAAGATAGCATTGATGGAGAATTAAGTGTGGATGATCATTTTGTTCAAACAATTATCAACCGCGCTAATCTTGCTGCTTCTGTTCTTCCTTGCAAAGATGTTCCTGTGGTTCTTACAATCAAGTGTTCAGTTATACCAAGTTCAATAGAAGTAACTCAATTTAGTAAAAGAGTATCCAGATATTTAGAAGCAAAAAGAATAGCTGCATTATATGTAGAACTGCATACAACAGAAGATTCTTCGATGAAAGAGCTCAAAAGGGAAGAGGAAGGTATGTTTACTTTGTCTAGAAGAGAGATCTTAAGCAAATTCCACAGAAGAAAAATTCTAGATAACACAAACAGTCCAACAAACACAGTTTACCCTACAAATCCAACACCAGTTATTACACCCTCAGATACACCAACCATTATAGCAGTTCCTTCCACAAATCCTGTCACAATTTCCCCTACAAATCCAGCTGCAATGCCTGTAACAGTTCCTTCAACTACACCTGTTGTTCCTTTACCTTCAACAACTCCAACCATTACACCGGCACCAGTCTTCAATCCAGCTACAACTCCTACAACAGTTCCAGGTGCACCACCAGTAACATCTTATCCACCTCCAGTAACATCCTATCCACCTCCATTAGGAAATGTTCCAGTGGTAAACCCTCAACAGCCACCTCCTTCAAACACAAATGCTCCTTCTATTCAGGGACAGAGTTGGTGTGTGGCAAAAACAGGTGCTCCACAAGCTTCCCTTCAATCAGCATTGGATTATGCTTGTGGAAATGGTGCTGATTGTTCTCAAATACAACAGGGTGCAAGTTGTTACAGTCCTGTTACTTTGCAGAACCATGCTTCTTTTGCCTTCAACAGTTACTATCAAAAGAAGCCAGCTCCGACAAGTTGCGACTTTGGAGGCGCTGCTATGTTAGTTAGCTCAAATCCAAGTAAGATTTTAACATTTAAATAACCCTTGTTTTTTCTTTCTTTCAATCTCATGCTTCAAAATATTGATGATCATTTTTAATAGGTTCTGGTTCTTGCATTTATCCGTCATCATCTTCGTCGTCGTCGTCATCCTCAACTTCACCAATGATATCATCTCCAACACCACCTACACAATCAACTCCAACTTCAATACCACCACCAAGTCTAACAACACCTTCACCATCTATTCCAACAATAGCTCCACCAACAATGTCAACAGCTCCATCATCAATTCCAACAGCTCCACCAACATCTTCAGGCACTTTTGGGTAAGTGAGATGGCAAGTTTTTCAGTGACTTCAATAATTATATTCTGTGATACCAATAAGCATGTACTAATCATGATTCTGTATAAACAATGCTGTCTTTTGTAGCTATGGTACCCCACCTTCAGTGTTAAACTCGAGCAACCCAGCTTCAGGTACAATGCCAGATTTTGGGTCTGATAGCCCTCCTATTGTAAACACAACATCGGCCTCGCACCCTCGAGCTCTGAAACCTTTTACTGGCTGTATAGTCTTGATGATTCCATTTGTCACTGCAAGCCTCAGCATGCGCCTATAGAGTTCAGAAACAGGTTTTCTATAGACATTCATTAGAGTTGTGCTGTAACATTACATGCTGCAGTGTTAAGGTCTATAGGTGCAGAAAGGCAGAGTAAGAAAAGAAGAAAAAATTACGTGCATCCATTAGCTGCTTAGAGTACTGTAGGTTGTACAATATATTATGGTCATTATTGGTCATGTACATATATTTTGAGAGCTTAGGTTTTCTATTGTTTTTTCAAGGTACAATCTTGGTCTATGTAGTTCAGTGTAAATTGGTCAGAGTTGTTATAATTTGAGGTTCTATCAAGATTCAGATGACCAAAAATTGTGTCAAATGATGAGGCACTCTATACCCTGTGACAGGTGCTTCTATATACAAAAGAATACACCTACGTGTAGCTTAATCCAATGCATTGGATGCTGATTCTAAAGTAAGAATATTCATTAAATTATCAAGGAAAAACCAGAAAGCACTGATGACGATCAGCTACCATACACCTTGACTTTTTAACCTACGCACATGTGAAATGCTTTCAAGTTTCAAGGCACACACATTACTAAGCAGCTGAAATTTCATGATTTTTCTTTAAATATGAGTGTGAACAAGGTCCACCAGCGACTAAAGCCAGCATATGTATGGTAAGTGCCAATGGTAACTTTATGGTCCCATTAAAAATTTACTGCAATGACCAGCTTAATGATGCGATAAACTGTAAACGTCCTAAAATATATAAGCGCACCTACACAGATTAGTTTCACATAGAACACATCAAAATTGTGTTGTGATCCTGATGCTGCTACATACTGCATAAGCTAAAGCTAGATTATCTCTAAAACTGCGTTTCTACAGCACGAAACGCCTTCTAAAACTTCTCTTTACTCCTACAACAAATTTGAGTAGGTATTAGGTTCCTCTATATACAAGAATCCTTGTGGACAAAGGAATGTTTCACCGCTTTGAAAATACCACCAAGACTAGCATGGACATAGACATCACAATTTTGAATCCAGAGGTGTCCCAGAAATTCTGATTTTGCTTTTCAGCATCCGAAACTGTTTGATGCTTTCCTGCTAATTGATCTTTAAGTTCTTTAATAGCTTTGTCCCGTCGCTCTCCCATCTGCTCAAAAACACATACAATGAAACACGTGATTTCACTAAGTTGACTAAGGATGTTCAGATGATGGAAGTAAATGATCGCATGATAATATGAGCCAACCAATCATGTCCATCAATGTAAACTTGTATAAGTAAACCTTATTTGTCCAACTGTTTCTTATTTCAATGCATAGATTCTTGCCCAAAAAAATAGTCAAATAATTCATCAAAAACCCAAAAAGCAGATCTATAACAGCCCAATTCGCTGTAACCACAAACATTTAAGCATTTCCTAAATGACACAAAATGAGTGCAAGTGCAAGAGCTAGATTTACCCTTTGGAGTTTGCGTGTCTGAGAACGAGCTTCCTGCAGACAGAATTCCAACTTCAACACTCTCTTCTTCAGATCCTGATCAGCACGCCGCTGTTTCTCCAACTGTGTTTTGAAATCCATCAATGAACTTAAATGGATTAGCTATGGCCTCAAATAAAGAAAAGAAAGCACTAAGTATATGAACGAGTAATAACACGGGCAAAAATCAGGACGGCAATACCTGTGATTCTAATTCCTTAGTCTTGAGCTTCCAATGAGCAGACATGATCTTAATTTCATCCTTAAGTCTAACTATTTCATCATCCTTAACAACCAGCAGCTTATTCATCTTCTTTATATTCTTAGGAGAAACCTCATCCAATATTTTTCGCAGTTCACAATCCTTGTTCTCCCCGGATTTTGCAAGAGCCTCCATAATATCACGCTCAATTCTAAAAACTTCATCTCTCAATTGCTTTTGCGAAGATTCCCTTGCCTTAAGATCCTTCTGTAAATTATCAAGCTGCTCACCTAGTCTAATTACGCGTTCCTCATGCTCCCTTAGTGAACTATTTTTCTCATCCAATTCTTTTTGAAGTTCGAAACATTGGAGCTGCGCTGATTGAGCTGATGCGGCACTTGAATCTGCTGTTGCTCTAGTTATTATGAGCTGTGTTCTAAGATCATCCAACTCCTTTATGTGCTGTATCAAGATTACAACATATCATGAGTAAATGACACCAAGGCTTTAGTAACAAAGAATGTGCTTACAATCTTGAAGTTACTATCTGTTGGTCAACAGAGAACCAGTCAGAATCTAATGCAGTTTTGGTAATGGTGAGAATGAATTGTCATCTTTTTCGTCATTAAGGATACATATCATTCATGAAAACAATACTTTGATCATATATTTACTATTTCTAGAGTACAATCTATTTAAAGGTTAATGCATAATTGGCTTTCCAAAAGTTCATTACTTCATCGATTACTTGGAAAGTTGGAATAGTACACTTGTAAGATATGATGCAACGGTGACAGCTGAAGTCATGATACAAAAGCATTTTGAAATTTAATATGTAAGATAAAATAAGATCGTCTCCGTTACTGGCTCGAAAAATTATTATGTCAAATGTTCATTCATAAATAAATATGCGCAGTCCCTATTGAATATACTCACATGATTTTCCTTCCATATTGCAGTACAATAAGTGACTTCAATAGTGAAGGAACTTATAAATTAGAATTCTGGCAGCATCTATGGCAATTGGGTAGCATGGTGCAAATATGGGCCTAACATAGGCTTCATTTAGATGTAGAAAGTTTTCAAACTACCAACGCTCTAGCACGGGAAGGGTCATTTGAATGTACAATTGGCTATCAGTAATTAATATGCATCTAAAATCAACTAGTTGCCGTAAAACTGATACGAAAATTTATGAGTGATTTCCCAACTTAGGATGGACCAATCCCAATTCTCTCCCTACATTAAAATTAATTCATTGATTTGGTAATAAGCTTGTGGTTATTCAGAAAAATGTGGCCTAGACAAAATTGAAGGATTAACATCCTAGTTAAAAAGGGACCACAAGAGTAAGAGAGTTTTCCAACAAAGGTCGATAAGAATTCAGTTCATATCCTACAAGGGCGTGAGATCAAATTCCGCTACTAATGTAAAGACCTTATTGTTAAGTAAAATATGTAATTAACGTTATAAATGTTCTATTAGTCTTTAGACTTTCTTTGGCCCAAGTAAAGGTCAATCTCAACTAAACTTTTTGTTATTATTATAAAAGAAAAAAGGTAATAGACCAAAGTAGCTACTCAACCTTCTCTCCAAAGACCAATGGGATATGCTAAAATGAAAGAGGACAACTGAATAGTAACAAGATCCTAAAAAATGGGCATCTGGTGTGTTATATTTATTTAATTTAATGAGAAAAAAAATATACACAATCAATTCAATTTCATCAAGACATCAACACCATTTCAGCTAGAAAAGCAAACAAAAGACAAAGAAAATAGAGAATCGTGCAAAACAAAAAGTGAGAACATTTCAATTTTCAAATCAAACAGCTGTATACGACCAAGAGATATTCATAAACCATGAAAAGAATAATAATAAGGAACAGTATATGAAATTGAAACCTTCTCAGCAGAAGAGGTTGAAACCTGAAGCTGCTCATTTTTTTCTTCCAATTTCTTCTGCAATTTACCAATTTCCAATTCCATAACCTTGGCATTTGTCTCTGCTTCCTGTGAAAAAATAAAATCCATAAATTGCAGGACTAAAAAATAATCAAATTTTCCTTGACCCCACAACCACAAAGACTCCAAAAGTAGGAATGATTGATACTACAATCAAAGTTACAATTTTTTTAGCATGGCCAAAAAGAGAAAAACAAAACAAAACAAAACAACATTTGTATATTGATACACAAAGACACAGAAGTAATAATAATTCAAAACACACAAAAATTAAAATTTGGTACCTGTCTAGTTAGAGTTTCTTTAACATATGATTGTTCTTGTGAAGCCAAACGACTCCGAAGCTCCTTCAACTCAGAAGCTAAAGACACAACGTTTCGCCGAAAGCTTTGTTTTTTATCATTCAAATCCTTTAACAAAGGATCAACTGAAGCTTGTTTGTCGGAAATTGACATGGGAAATTTGAGATTTTGACCAACTTTGTTGAAATGAAAGTTATCCTCTTATGTTATGTAAACATCAAACTCAGATCCTATGGACCAGGGATCAAAGTCCTTGAAATGAAAGCAATTGAATTATATACTTCATTCCCTACATGTGAATATGGTAGTTGTGCATTTAATTTAATTACAAATTCAACCATATAAGCAAAAATAAAAAATAAACTAAATAATATCATAAAGAAGCTTAGAAAATACAATAACTTGTTTTCACGAAAAGGGTACTGAACAGTAGACTTAGATTTAGATTCAAATTCAAATTCAAAGCAATATTCTCAATAATTTAATTTATTTTTTTCATGGTATAGAGTGCATCAAGCATTCAGTTTCATCATAATTGAAAAGAGAGAGAGAGAATTAGCATGACCCTTCATGTGTCTATCTGTCATTGTCGAATAATAAATTAAATAAAAAAAATAGCACCAATAATAATAATAATAATGAAGATGGTGAAGAGAAAGACGTGAAATGAATACGTTGGAAAAAAAAATTAGAAGTGAAAATTCAAAATTTGAAGCAGTTGCGGAAAAATAGTGAAACAAGGAAGTAGCATAGTGACTTACCGGTTTCTGCGTTTGAACTGATCTTAAGTGTAAAGAAAAAGAGAATTGATCTGAAGAAGAAGATGAATGTGTAAACGAAATGAGTGTGATGTGATGAGTTCAGGGAATGAATCATAGACTCGTGCGTAACTTCTTCATTTTGTTTTTAATTTTAGTTAATTATTTTAATATTTTCTTTGTCTTATATGTGAGTGTTATTTGGCTGGGATTACGCGACATGTTTATGTTATGTAATGTAATTGTCTTACGCATCCATCATTCAACCCTTGCCTCGGGTCGGTACAGGCTAGCTTCGGACTTCGCTTTTTTTTATTTTATTTTAAATATACTAGTTTCTCATAGAATATTAATAAAGACAAAATTTAGATATATCTTATATTAAAATTTCAACAAATATTCTTAATTCATTCACTTTCATTAGCTGGATTCAATTCAATGTACTTCTTACTTATTACTTGAAGGTTTTTATATATTAAAAATGTATATTTAGTCAGAGCATCTTTTTTTTTCCTGATTAACATCTCTTTTTTTTATAAAGATAGAGCACCTCTATGTCATAAGGATATTTATTTAATATAAATTACTGAAAGTGTTAAATGTATGTTGAAAATGAATTTAGTTAAAAAAATTGTTGTAATGGTATGATGATAAATTAAATTTTAAAAATAGTATTTTTTATTTTTTATTAAGAACTTTTTATTACTAATGGTAGTTCATAAATTCAATTGAAAAAAGGAATAATTTATTTAATTGAGCACTCAAAAAAGTAATATTTCTTTAAATTAATCTAAATTATTATGAATTTTCCAAAAAGAATATATAATTTTTTTAGGAATAAAAAAAGAATTTGATACATCTAAATTTACAACATTCACATTTCACACACATGGGTTGAATGATTTTAATTGTTTTATTAGTAAAAAAATGACATTACTCCAACATTGAGTGTACATTTTCTTCTATTTTTTCCCGGTAAACTATGGTTCGGGAGAACGAAGCTACGGAACGGTTAGGTTGGGAGATTCCAAACCTCGGGACCTGAGAAAATTCAAAACTACAGCTAGGATTGATTGGTGTTTGACTCTTTCCATGATGAGCGCGGCAAATACAAATTTTGGCATCAACGAATCGTTTTGGAACACGTGGATCACAGTTTCACCATGGGCCTTCTTTGATTTTTTTTTTATCATGAATGGGCCTTTCTTTGTTGCTATTAGTAGGCAGCCCTTATATCATGGTTGCTCTTTTGACATCCCTATTTGGGACTTACAACCGATCGATTTTGGGGAGCCAAAAGAGCAAAATTCTACCGGTATGATTATGGAAATTTCTTATTCCAACTTTCATGTTTCTTGCGCCTCCTTAAAACTTCAAAAATACCTTTTTCTATTTTTTAATTTTGGAATTCAAATACCGTTTATAATGTGCATGTCTCATTCTAGTGGGGACATTAGTCACGGTTTAACTATGAATAACTGCTTTTTCATAATATTTACAAATTTGGATTTTAAAATTCAAGAGTAAAGGTCTTTGGCCCATATACCAAGTTTTCAAGAGAAAAAATCAAACAGTAAAAAAGCATTTTAAACATCCGAATTTTGGAATCTGAACGTGCCATTTACAAAGTTCAAAATGAAAATTCAATATTTGTTTTCAAATCTTATTGCTTAAAATAAATAAAAGAATAAATATTCATTTTAGCTTCCCTACGTATTCTTTCAGTTCGGATTGCCTTAACCATGGAATTTAACAAGGCGTTAAGTTTGCAAAACTGAATAATCATATTGATGCCAAATATTAATGAACCAAAATTGTCACTAGTGTCAAATTGAAAGGGTTAAATCCTGAATTGCACTTTACAAGATAATTATGCTTTCGATATTCAACGAAAGTAAGTGCATATATACCACGTAAAAAATGCAAAGTTCATATAATTTTTTTGTAGCTGTAATTTGGATGTGAAGAAAATATTCAAATTGTATTTTGTCACAAAAGGGGTTTGAATCATGTAAAAGGGTGGGTTCAGGTTCTAAAACTCGAATGTATAAAATTGTTATTTTACCATTCAAATTTTAAAATTCGAATTTGTAAAAACCCTTAAGGGAAAAAAAACACACTCAACAATTGTTTAATTGTGGTTAAAGTTCTCACTACTATGGAGTATACACATTATGATGGGTATTCAAATTCTAAAATCCGGAAAATAGAAAGGGGTGACAACAAACCACCATTAAACTTTGGTTGACAACAAACATCCCACTTAACCAAATGTGGTTTTCACCTCTAATTAAAGTCTCTCCCACAGGAAACTACATTGAATTTTTTCAATTTCATCGCAAATAGTTTTGGGGATCTTTCCATACTGCATATGGTAATATGGAATAGAGCAGATAACTGATTTTGAAAGAGTAATTTTCCCTGCTAGACTTAAACATCGTTGCTTCCATCCAGTAAGTTTATTCTGAATTTTCTCGACAATATGCTTAAAGTGACCTCTAGTGGATCTACCAGTAGCTAAATTAGCCTCCAAGTATCTACCCACACTATTGACATGAGAAAAACCAGTATGAAGTAAGATTTCTTCACGAAGTTGGTTATCCACATTCTTAGAGAAATAAATTTGAGTTTTATGATTGTTGATCTTTTGGCCTGAAGCTTGGCAAAATAGGTGAAGGCAATGCATAACACATTGAGCTTGCTCGATAGAAGCCTCTACAAAAAGAAGAAGATCGTTAGCAAAAAGAAGATGGGAAATTTGGGGACCATACCTTCCTGCACGCATTGGTTTCCAGTACTCAACCTCCACCTGGTCAGCTATAATGTGCATAAGTCTATCCATACACAGCTGTGAGATCTTGTGTCCAAAATCAATGTATCAAGCTTAATAATATTGATCTTGTTGGTTGAATTAAAATTTAAAGACAGACTAATTTTTTTTGTCAAAAAGTTTATTGGTTAGAATTTCATTTTTTAAAGATAAATAAGTAGATGTTTCATATCCCGCGTAGCTATGCTTGTTACCTTTCCAACAAATGTTCACAAGCTCTGAACGGAAAAGGACATCCCAAGGTATGGCCGTTTTAGAGAGAAAGGGTAAAAACAAGTAAAATTCGAAAATTGACAAGGTAATTCACTTGGCTTCCATTTAGTCCGAATTTTCAAAAATTCTAAAAATCAATCACTAGTCATATGAAACATACAAAACCACAAATTAAACAATAATTGGTCAATAAGTTATGCAAAAAAATGAGATAAATGGGTTTTTCATAAATGTTTCCTATGAAATTTTAAATGTATCGTATGACATTTCTTTTGCTAAATCTTTGGTTTACATAAAATTTAGCGTGAAACCTTTTTTCAATATGGTTTAGTATCATGTTATGAGGCTCGGATTTGCCTCTCGGTTTTAAAATAAGTCGATTTGGAACGATTCGTCCAAAAGTCGGTTTACCTTTAAGATTGTTTGAGTCGAGGATAAAAAAAAAATATAAATTTACAGGTTTGGAGGGCATTTTGCACATAAGTGCAAAACTCCAGCGGGAGTATTTTGGAAAAAACTTAGGTACAATTCCTTGGGTGCTTTTCATATGGTTCTTAACTATATTACCCTGATAAGTCTTCGTTAATGTTAGAGGTAATTGATAAAACTTATAGTAATTGACTATTTACTCAATAGGAATAACTCAATTTTTTTTATACAAATCTTTGTCAAAACCGCATGAAGAAACAAACACACTCATTCATGCCTTTACATTGTTTGACAAAAAAAAGCACAAAGACATGGTTCCCAGGTCAGATTTCAATTTCCATCTCTCTTTCTCTTCCTTCTTCATTCATTCTCTATGATTCCGAAAATTACATTATCCCGTAGAAATCAATGTTTCGTTCTATGGCAATAAAGTTCCCATCTTTGGCACACCACACTCGATTCCTCAAATGGGTTTATCTATCTTCAACCAGCACTCAACAAATTTCACAAACCATAGAAATTGCGAACCCCAAATATTCATCTGAATTCGATAAAAATATTAACTTTTTGAGAAATAAGCTTGGCCCAGATAATTTAATTGAAGTTTTGAACCGTACAAGTGATTTAAACTCAGCTGTAAAGATTTTCAAATGGGCTTCAATACAGAAGAGTTTTCATCACACCTCTAATACTTATTTTGAGATTATTTTGAAACTGGGTTTAGCTGGAAATGTTGTGGAGATGGAAAATTTTGTTCATAACATGGTGAAGAATAGGTTTCAAGGTGTTGAAAAAGCACTTGTATCGTTGATTCACACGTTTGTTGAACATTGTAGGATTAAAGAAGGGTTAGTAGTTTTAGTGAACATGAATTCGGGGGGTTATAAGCCTCCAATTCAAGTTTTTAATGCGTTGTTAGGTGCTATTGTGAAAGAAGAGAGCAGAGATTTTCAGAATGCTTTGCTTGTTTATAAAGAGATGGTGAAGGCAGGTGTCCTGCCGACAGTCGACACTTTGAATTGTTTGTTGGAGATATTGTTTACAATCGATCGGGTTGACCTTGCTTTGGATCAGTTTAGAAGAATGAACAATAAAGGATGTAGTCCGAATAGTAAGACCTTTGAGATACTTGTAAAGGGTTTGATCGAAAATGGTCAAGTGGATGAAGCTGTAGCTGTTTTAGAGGAAATGCTTAAACTCAAATGTCAACCGGATTTGAGCTTTTATAACTGCACCATACCTCTCTTTTGCACGGGATATAGAGTAGAGGAAGGAGTGAGGTTGTTCAGAATGATGAAAGATTCTGATCTTGTGCCAGAAGCTTTGATTTACGAGGCTCTAATACAGTGCCTGTGCAAAAACTTGAAGTTGGATTCTGCAGTAAACCTCATAAATGAAATGATAGAAAGTGGTATATTGCCAAATGAAAATGTTTTTGTTCATATGATAAATTGCTATTGCGAATTAGGGAAAATAGATGAGGCTATAATGTTTTTAGAGGATAAACAAGTTAATGAAACTGCTCCTTTCAATGCATTGCTTGAAGGTTGCTGCAATTCCGGTAAAATTCTGGTAGCAAATGTTCTGCTGGAAACAATGACAGATGGACACATAGCTGATTGTCAATCCTGGAATATTGTCATTAGATGGCTTTGTGAGAATGAAGAGACGGAGAAAGCATACACTCTTCTTGGCAGAATGATTAAATTCTCAGTTGTGCTTGATGATGCAACATATTCAGCTCTTGTGGTTGGCAACTGTAGAGTGAGAAAGTATGATGAAGCAATGGAACTATTTCGTCGAATTTGTGCTAGATGTTGGTGTTTAGATATTGCTTCTTATTCTGAACTAGTAGATGGCCTCTGTGACGACATCAACCGTTCTCAATATGCTATTGAAGTGTTTGATTATATGTTAACGAAACGATGCCCTCTTCATTCCTTCTCCTTCTACAAGTTGATCAAATGTGTATGCGACTCAGCACAGGCCAACAAAGCCATAAAACTATGGCAATTAGCTTATTATTGTGGTATTTCTTGCTGTAATGTCACACAAACTACTATCATGCATGAATTGTCTAAATCAGATAAGGCAAAAAATCTGTTAGCATTCCTCTCACAAATTTTTGTAGTGGGAGGAAATCTTGACACAGAAGCGTATTGCATCCTTATCAATGGCATGATCAAACAAAGTCTAGTAAAGGAATGTGTTTTGTTTTTCAATATGATGGTCAATGAAGGTTTAATACCTGATCCGGACAAACTATTTGATCAACTTTCATTCATAGCCAATAATTCTCAGTTATCGATGATTTCTAGGGCCATTGAAAAAATTTCTGACAGCGAAAAATTGAGTTCAACAGCATATAGCTTACTGATAGCTGGCCTGTGGAAAGAGGGTAAGGAACATGAGGCCCGGCGATTACTTGATATGATGCTGAAAAAGGGTTGGCTTCCTGATACGGCCACTCATAAATTATTGATTGGGTCTGATGATAGAGAAGGAAGAAGTCAATCAATGTCGTTGTTTGATGATTCTGATTCTGTTAACGATATACTTGCAGAAGGCCTTGGAGATTGATGAAGCTTTAGTATTTCATGCATGAAAGGAATCTTATTGCTTAACATGCCAGTTTCATTGTGATTGCTGATTTGTCCATCAAGGGTTATTTATTCAGCAAGTCTTATAGCAATGAGAACTGCTGTCATACAGGAAATTCTTGCAAGAGGTTGAATGATGCGGCTGCGCAGATGTTAGTTTTATCAAATTGATTTGCTATGCTACACTAGGTAAGATGTGGAATGACTTGAGATTTGAATATAAAATTCACTTACTTATAGATTTACCATCATTTTGCAATGTTTATATGAATTTCTCTGTTGTTGCGATTAAATGATCTCAAAGTCAGTTAGAAGAGTTTATTACACATATTTGGTTTATAACCAGCTTATGCCCACAAGCGTGGCAACTGAAAATGATTTAGGTTCATTTGGATAATTCATCTAGCTCACATGCACACAATAAAAGCATGGTTTGTTTTTTCTTCTTGTTTTGTTGTCCCATTGTTCAACCCTCTCTAATGTGAGGGGTGCATGTTGAGAAACTGTGGAGTTGCAACTTTAGATTGAATTATCAACTGTTGAGATTGTAATAAAATTTGTTAAAATTCACTTTCTTAACTTCTTTAACTGGGATTAAACAAACTATTTCAACTTATCTTGTGTATAGATGCAAAAAGAAACTATATGGAGTTTTTTTTATTTTTAAAATATGAAATACTCATGTGTCTCTCCCACAGGCAAACACGTTTGAGACTGACAGAACAAGAGGTGCAGAACTTCATCCCAAGAGAAGTATTTTTCACAGGGGGTTGAACCAGAGATCTTCCACTAAAGAGTATCTTTTGCACACATTCTCTCCACTTACAGACATAATATGTTTCCACTAGGTTAATTCATTGAGTGAATGAGATGGTGTTTATCACAGTAAGATGAGCGCTTGAAGGAAGACGATTAGTACTTCATATGAATAATTCATGGCAAGACATCAGGCTTGCGGTGAAGGACGAGGTCGAGTTAATTACAGGAAGATCAGCACTTGAAAAAAAAAATACTGTTTGCACTTAGTGCAAGACATTAGGGCGTGGTCGTATTACAATTTGAGAAGAAGACACCTCTAAAACTCCATGCTCATTATGGAGGGGAAAAGAGGGGGGTTAGATACATAGATAGGACTAGTTTTTTGTAATTCTTTTCTCATTATTCAGTTTCCATTTTGATCGACCTTGTATTTTTAACAATTAAATTTTGTATCTTTCATGTTGTGGTTGATAAGAATCTTATAGGAGCAGAAAGAAAGACTTTTTGGTAACAAATACATGGACTACATAAAAAGTTATACATAATATTTTGAGATATTCTTTCAAAAATAAATTTTCAAAGAGAATGTAGAATAAGAGCCTATTTGGATTGACTTATTTGAGCATTTCTACTAACATAAGTTTGTTGAGACTGTTTGGAAGAACTTCTGAAAACAGCTGATGACATTTTTGCTAAGTTTTGTTCAACTTATTTTCATAAGTTCTCCAAGATAGCTTATGAAAACAACTTAGTTTATACAAAAATAATTTAACTTTATTTTATCATTTGCTATAAAAATAGCTTATGTAAACTTATACATAAGCGCTTGTGCTTTAAGTTGTAAATTAGTTGTTTATCCAGACATATCCTTATTGTGTATGATGCTGATGAAGCTTGTTTTTTAATATTAACTTTTTCATTATTTTTTAATTAGTTACTGATTCGTCTTGCAAGAACATGCATGCTTCATGGATAATCTTTAGGGGATGTGGTTTTTCACAAGTAGATAATTCAAGCGGAGAATGGATCGTCTCATGTGTAATTTACACATGAGAGTAAAGTGTAATTTACCAGCATTCAAATTCACTTCACTTAAATTACTTGTGTGTTTCTCTCTTTTACTTTTTTTTCTTTTTTTTCTAAGAGGGTGTTTCTGTCTCTTGGTGAAAGGTAAGAGATTACACTTTTTCCTCTCATGTGTAAATTATACATGAGAAGATCCATTCCTTTACATGGTAAAATTTCCACGTTTGGTCAAAATCATTGCAAAAATTCACATGTTTGGAGAGAGGGCTATGACCCATGAAGATATGTTGTTGGCTTCGTTCCTCAAAATTGTTCCACCTCTACTATAAAGCACACATTCCTCAAATCATTTTTGATAGTTTCTCATTCATTAGAAAAGTGAATCTTGATGCCAATTAATTTAAACTATTTGACAGTGGTGTTGTAGATTGAACAAATGTCTACACAAATCATGTTTCCAAGCGTACAACGGTACAATTATATCGAGAAGTAACTTTAACAGAACAAGGGATCAAACCAGAGATCTTCCACTATAGAGTATTTTTGTACACATTCTCTCCACTTACAAACATAACATGTTTCAACTAAGTCAAAGTATTGAATGAATGAGATAGTGTTAATCTCACTTAGATGAACACTTTAAGGAACACTATTAGTACTTCATAAGAATAATTTAAGGCAGCAGGACATTAGGCTTGGGGTGAAGGATGAAGGCAGTGATGATCACAAGAAGATCAACAGTTGAAAAGACTATTTGTACTTTCCTCAACTTGTTATTATTCATAATTCCTACTTTTATCAACCTTGTACTTTTAGCTATTGAATTTTGCATCTTTCATCTTGTGGCCGATAGCAGCCGATAACAATCTCAGCATAAAAAAGTACAAACTTTTTGGTTACAAATACATGGACTACATCCAAAAGTTATTATCAAGTACTCTTGAATAAATGAACTTTTCAAAGATAGTGTAGAAAAATTGTGTATGACGCTGCAGACTGCAGTTTGTTTATTTACATATTAACTTTTTCATTATTTGTTAGTGATTCGTCTTGCAAGAATATACAAGCTTAAAGAATAATCTTGTAAAGGATTTTGTTTGGCTTCATCCCTGTGGATTTTGTTCTACCTCTACTTCTATACAACACACAAGCCTCCAAAATCATTATGACTGTGTTCTCTTTTATAATTGAATCGTGATGCCAATTAATCTATTTGGCAGTAATGTTGTGGATTGATTAAATGTCTACACAAAACGATTGCAAGTGTACAAGTATGTCATTAATATGAAAATTAGGTGTTCCTACTTCGATGCAAATTAGTGTACAAGTCATAGTTGTTGGTTAAAAAACTTGATGCAACTTTAGTCTCTCAGAACATGATGAAAGAGTGTCGAATCTTATGCAAAAGATGTCCACATTTAGTGCCCAATCATGTCTCAAACTGGATTGCCTCTTGTAGAGAAAGGATCTAAGAAACCATAGAAAGTTGTACAAAATTCATGTTTAGACTTTAAGTTATGGTCATTTCATGATAAAATTCTAGCCCCTGCCCTGTATTATTGGAAAAGTGTAAATTAACAAACAATCTCAAAGATTCTTCGTAAGAACTTCAGTCTCTCCATAAAGCCCCAAACAACGGCATTGATCGACTATCAACGCTCAACACACAGGATTGACATCATATTACTCATTACAATTCATCACATGAAAGAAAATTCTCACTAGAAAAGACATACAAGAAAAGAGGCCAAGCAACTGTGAGGATAACAGAATCCACGTACAATTTGAATGAAACCACTCCTGCAAAATGTTGAATCCAATATGACAAGAATGCAATATTAACAGTGCTACATCCCCAAGTCTCGCAGGAATGAAACTTTCGTGCATACATGCAGATTAGAATGCTTTGTAAGAGCATAAACTTTAGGTTGCCTGGTAAGAAAAACAAACATTTAACACTCTTTCCTACACTATATCTCTTATTTTGTGAAATTCATACAAGTCACGCCATTTTATGAGACCCATTCTCTTAATGGTGAGACCTACACGAATTTCACCTAATAAAAGAAAATATGTTAAAAAAAAGTGTTAGACTTAGTGTTGCTAGCTCTCCTCTGTAAGAACTAAATAGTAGCTCTCAAATTTAAAATATGCAACTCATGGCTGCTCAATCATGATATGCTATGCCAAAGTCTGAACATCCTAATGAAAGAGTTCCTGATCCAACCAAAAAAAATTGATAACTAAAATCACTGATTGCAGCTATAAAAATCCCACATAACCATAGTCTTATTTGACACATGATATAGTCAAAGAAAATGAAGAGGGGAGTATAAAAATGGATTAACATCTGATACTCTAACACAGACAAAAAGAAGCTCAAACCTAATTACAGCCGGGCACTTAAAGTACATAAAATTGCATAATCACATTAGGTCATAAGCTTTACAAGGGAATGGAATGGATACATGAAAGGTATCATGTATAAACTACAACAGGATCAAATGTGTACTCTTACTCGGAACTCCACAGCAGCGCCAACTCTAGAAACACCCAAGCCCTTGTCTATCTGCATTCAAACAAAGCAAAACTCATGCCCTTGTCTATCTGCATTCAAATCAAGCAAAACAAATGTGTTAATGTATCAACCCCAAAACAAGTACAATTGCACACAGAAAAGGAAATTCAGGGCCTAATTACTTACAATGCTTTCAGTTTTCATTTTAACTTACCCTAACAAACATAAAAGGAATATATAGACACTATGTTTCTCACCATTTTCCTTTACAATTTTTGAAAAAAACCTAGCATTTTCAGTACTTTCGAAAATCCATTTTTTCGGGCTTGTTGTCTAATCATCTCTGTCACAATTATTGCTACACGTGCCTACCATCTCTTTTTTGAAAAGAAAAAAAACCTAGAATTTTCAGTACTTTTGAAAATCCATTTTTTCCGGCTTGTCTTCTATATCATCTCTATCACAGTTATAACTACCTGCGCCTACCATCTCTTTTTTGAAAATACCTTAGCATTTTCAGTACTTTCAAAAATCCATATTTTCCGGCTTGTCTTCTATATCATCACTATCACAATTATAACTATGCGCGCCTACCATCCCTTTTTTGAAAAAAACCTAGCATTTTCAGTACTTTCGAAAATCCATTTTTTCCGGCTTGTCTTCTATATCATCTCTATCACAATTATAACTACGCGCGCCTACCATCTCTTTGTTAACAATTTAAAATCAACATAAATTCTAGAATACAAAAACTGAAAAATATTTTCATAAAGTAAACAAGACCTTAAACTAAAACTAAAAGTAAAACATCCCTAACCTTGATAAGTCTCAATTGTTGTCACATCCACTAGCAAATGTTAAAAAGCTTTGAAACTAGGACCAAATTTCCCACTACCATTATTCCCTATTCTTCCATCACTTCCATTACCCCCAATTTTGTTCCCAATCACAGGACTCCCAATTCCATTAGCCCCAACTCTGCTAATGAGAGGACCATTCGGCGATTGCGAATGTCCATTCAACTCCTCTTTTTTAACCACAACATTGTTCCCATTACTCAACCCAATTGAACCCTGAAGCTTTTGAAGCGCAAACACATGCTCAATAGCTTCCTTAGTCCTCTTCCTCGACATCGCGGCTTCCTTAACCGCTCTCTCAGACCTAATTCTCGACAAATGAAAATGCTTTTTCATAGAAGAAGAAGCAACCTTGCAAGCACAAAGAAAAATCTTGGAGAGTTTTGCATCAATTGGGGATTCAGGAACAGGGAAGAAGGTGAAATTGGGTTGAGAGCAAGATGGGCAGAGGTAGGAAGGCGGTGGTGGAGAAGAGAGGCAATGGATATGGCTGAGAGAAGAGCATTTGATGCAGGAAACGAAACGGTGTGCAGAGGAAGTGGTGGAAAGAGGGTTTTCGTAGAATTCGAAGCAACAAGGACAGAATGATGATGGATGAAGACGGAGAACACAGGAGGTGCAGATTCGACGATCCACGCCGCGAACGACGACGTTGTGAAGAAGCCAACGGTCTTTGATGCCGCAGTTACAGCATTCGCCTTTGACGAAGGGGAAGATATTGGGAGGGGATTCAGAGAGAATGGGTTTTGATGATGGAAGATTCATGGTAGTGGTTTAGGTTTGAGAGTGATTTGGGGAATTTTGAGATTTTTTAGGGTTTTGAAATTGGGATTTGAGAATTTCTAGGGTTTCGAAGGAAGAAGAAGAAGTGATTGAAACGGATACCCTATGATCGTAATTTGATGATGTACTCGATTGTTTTGTTGTTTGTGCAAACCAATATTACTTTATTTTATTTTTTAATCAATATCGTAAATTTAGTCAAAAACAAAAAACTTACTCTCATAAATGTTAGTCAGACAAAATAAATGTTAATCGTGTACTTGTAGTAAATATCCGATATGTTTCAAAATGAAAATCATTTAAGATATTTTTTGTAGGAAGATATCTTTATTGTCAATTTTTTTATGAATATTAAGAAATATAATAAAAAGGTTTGTCTTTTTTTAAAAAAAATTTAAAAGGGTTGTCTTTTTTGTCGAAGAAGAAAAATGTTTGTCTAACATCTGCAATATTGCATATGTTAAAACAACTAAAAGTTGTAATTTTTTTATTGAAAAACACAAATGATTTATTAAAAAGTTATATTTAAGGGTTAAATATGTTTTTGATCTCTATAAATATGTTAATTTTTCATTTTAGTCCCTCTAAAAAATTTCTTCAACCATTGGTCCTCCAAAAACATTTCATCTTCACTTTTGGATCCTCCTTTAAAGTAAATTCATATGTAGAATTCATATTTTTGAATAAAATTTTGCAGATAAATTAGAATATTTTACCAAAACATAAATTAAATATGAATTTATATATTTTTGGAGGTAAAACGCTCATATTTAATTTATGTTTTGTTAAAACATTCTAATTCTTTTGGAGTGATTTTTACAATATTATATACTTTTTTGCACAATTTCATTAAAAAAAAAACAAAAGTTTACTTAAAAATAGGAACCAAAAGTTCTGATTGAAAATTTTATATGGATTAAAAATTGAAGAAATTTTTTAGAGGGACTAAAATGAAAAGTTGTTATATTTAGAGGAATCAAAAATATATTTAACCCTATATTTAATATAAAATACACAAGTTCTAAGACAAACTTATTATTTTAAATTTCTTTACATATGCAAATTTGCACATAATAAAAAAAAACCATAATAAAATAGTCAAAAGATATATCATTTTTATTAAATACATGTAATCATAATTATGGACAAATTATTTTTTGTAAATAGCCTTATAATTAACGATGGAGTTAATAGTTGATAAGTTTAATAAAACAAAAATCAATTTTCACTTTTTCAATATAATGAATGCACAATTTTCGAGATAATTTTTTTACATTCAACTTCTAAATAAATCGTGCACTTGTTAGCATTTTACGAATATTATACTCCCTCTAGTCACATTTATAAGTAAAAAACAACTTTTTAGATTTATTGAATAATGTATGCAGTCTATATAAAGGTCAGATACATTAATTATTCAATAAATTTAAAAAAAAAATATTTTATTTATAAATATGATCGGAGAAAGTAACTAGGTTCATAGCTATTAAAAATCAATCAGATTAGTCATTCAACTTCTTTTACAACCGGAGGCAGTGGAAGCGTATGGACTATTTATTACATTTTTATTATTTGGAAGTTGGAACTAGATTAGTGAAAGAATGATAATTTATAGATGAAATTAATGGTTATTTACCACTCTCTAGTCTCTCCCTAACAAAGATTAAAAGGTTAAATGTATTTAATCTAAAATTCAGTAAAAAATAAAATAATAAATTAGACTGTTTAACTCGTTTTGTTTATGTTGTTTAAAAAAAAAACTCGTTTTGTTTATATATTAAAGAGTGTGCAATTAGGGATGGCAATGACCCCTAATGGGTAGGATACTATAGTGTTTATCCTCATACTCGTATTTGTAAAAGAAAGTCGTACTCGAGTTCATACCTTCATACGTAACAACTTTTATTGTCTGTACACATGCCCGAGCCCTTTACCTATATTTAAACACCAAAAAACAACATAAAATACGTTGTTCTGAACTCTTTTTTTGAACCAACCAATATTATTAATGCAATGTCTCATAAGTAGTGCGAGACTTGTTAGAAAAAAAATACAAGGAAGCGATAGAGCGGACGTCACACAAGAGCAGTGCAACCCCCAAAAATCAAACACCAACAACATTACACTTGAAATTTTACCTTATATCCATGCGTTTGCACCTTCACCCTTACAAAACACTTATAATTCCAAAGTAACTCTTTTTCATATAACTTTTAACACACAGTTATTTTTCACACTTGCTTTTATCACCGTTGAGTTCAATATGAGTTCAACCCCACATGCAAAAGTATCTCCCGAAAAACTATCTAAAACATTGCGGGTTTGGTTAATTTTTAAAGGTGGAGAACTTCAAAATCTTGTTCATGTGTATCAACACATCCGAAATAAGTCTCCATGAACTTAACTCAGTTGGTATGGACAATGCATAATATATGTAAAGTTCGGGTTCAAACCCCGGCCACCACAAAAAAAAAACACATCCGAAATACCATCTTTCCAAAATTTTGGAATTAATTTGTTTTCAAAATCTTTCCAAAAAATATGATCTCCGTGTGAAGTTGTTTAATCAAACAAAAGAAATTAATTCTAAAATCATGTAAAATTAATACCCTCCAATAATCTCAATTCCCAATTAACACATCTTGTTTAAATCTGAAGAGAAGTTTTGGAGTAGATGAAGGCTCCTCCACTCTCATAGGGATTTTAGAATCAATATTTTAGAATTTTTTTTTCTTCCACAAATATGTTGCTATAACATGAGTGCTTTTTTTTTTAACAGTCAAGTTCTATTAAAATAGAGGAGCTATCCCACAAATAAACATGGGAAACAAGCTCAAAGTACAAACAAGCCATCAAGCACCCATAAAACTAAAACTCATACCTTTGCCACTACAACAGAAAAAAGGCACATGACAGTAAAATAAATCCCTTAACAGCACCAACCAAAACACCTGCTACCCCAAAGCAAGTAAACGGACGCACAACAACACCCCTAGATTATCTACCCAAACATAAACGTGGGTTTAAACTTTTTTTTTTCCTTTAGAAAACACAAACATGAGTGTTATCGAAAATTGCTGTAACAAAAATGTGAAAACAGAAGAAGAAAAAAACATAGAGAAAGAATGAAAATAGAGAAAGAATGATTATTGGTGTTGTATTGTTGAAAGTTAAGTGTAATGAGATAAGAGAAATGAGAGAACATCTTTGAAGGAATGAGAGAAAAAATGAGTGTTGTTGGAGGTTAAGTGAAATGAAATGAAAGAAACCGCTGATGAGAGAAATGACAGAGAACACAGTCAAATAGTGAAGTGAATGATCGTTACTCATCACTAAACAAATTAATCCCAAAAAGATGAAGCATTTAGGTCAAACACCACAATAATCTCATTTCATTTTTTAGTGGCTTTGATTCTAATCTCATTTCACTTAACCTTCTACAACAACAATAATCATTTTTTTTTTTATCTATTTTCATTATTTCTCTATGTTTCCTTTTCTGTTTTCACATTTTTTTTTTTATCTATTTTCTTTATTTCTCTATGTTTCATTGGATGGTCCAATCAGGATTTTGCGCCGACAAAGCATTTCAAGTGGCGTTTTAGTGCTAGTTATTTTCCTGACTTATTCTCATTGTAATTACATTGAGTTTATGTCATTTTCTCAATTTTATTGCAAAGATAGGAATATGATCCCTATGGTTTCAGGTCATCCCAAAAGTGAGAAGCCTCTCAAAGTCTATACCCAAATCCAAAGTGCCAAATGGTGGGAAGGAAGAGTTAGTAATAAAAAGAGAAAAGGGAAACATAATCAAGTGTGAAAATACCGCGAGGAGGACTGCTAGGGACACAACTTCTAAGACACTCCAATCATAAATAGACACGTCATCCATGTTTTTAATTTGTTGACATGTTACAGGTTTCATTTTACATAAGAGTTTAACTATTTATTTTATATTATTATTATTTTTTATTGTGTTGGCTTTATCTTTTCATCTTCACCGCACACACAACCTTTCTCCATGCCCTGGTTCAACCTTCCACCTTCTGGCAAATTCTTGTCTGTCAATGGAAGTTTTCAAACCCAAATTGACATATACTATTTGCAACCTTACGCAGAAAAAGAACACTTCAAGATCTTAAGTTGTTTTTTTTCCTTCCAAATAAAGCCATGGAAAAATTGAGTGGGATATCTTTCGCAAATTCCAATTGAAACCACAATTACCAAAATAATGTTCATACATGTTTTTCAATTTCAAAACAAAAGAGAATGTTACTGAAAAAGATACTATGCTTTTGAATAATCTAAACAAATTAGATCTGAAAAAAACAATAAAACAAAAAATGGAACCCGTCAAAAATTAAAGATGAAGCAACAGAAACGTTTCTCGCTGCAACTAATTCGACGGTGGCTAACAGTGCATGAGTGTTCAAACAGATTGAAGAAGATATGAAGAAGTAGCCATAGAGTGCAGCAAGATTGAAGCTTTTTTCTCTCTTTTTTTGTCACAACCTGTGCAACCGGTAAACAAGTAAATGCATAAAAACAGAAGATGACATGTCTATTTATGATTGAAGTGTGTTAGAGGGGTGTCACCCTAACATTTCTCATGCCACGGGTAAAATAAACAAAACTACACACAACAGTACTAATAAAGGGAAAAGAAAATGCATTATGTGGTAAGATTGCAGTAAAGCTGCACAATCCCAATACAAGCATACAAGACAAATCCCTTGAAACAAACAATGGCAGAGCATCAATACTAAAGAGGACAAAAATCCCTAAACAAATTGTCCACAAAGTTGCATGACAACTGATTACCATAACGGAAAATCCAATAAAGCAAAAACCCTAACCGCTTCCTTCAGCAAGCAGTTACTATATGTCTCAAAAAACTTCAATGAAATTAAATACATACATTATTTATTATACTTTTCTACTTAACAGACCTAGCTAACTAATAGCAACACCTTCCAATCTAACATTCTCAGCGAAGACACATAAAGATAATTAAAATAACAATGTGATATGTTATGCATGCTTTGATGTTTCCATTCATCGAAAAAATAATAACTCACTTGAGAGTGGCTTCTGCACTTTCAACAGTCCACTCGGTCATTCAGAATCCCCAAATCAAAATACTTTATGTTGAAAGTTGAGGTAGCGCGCAGACCATGAAAGAAGAAGCTTCAAAGTTCCAATTCCAAAGTCAAAGTTTAATAAAGTTCACACACGTATGGATTAGTATCAAGAGATTGAAATTTATTTATTTATTTATTTATTTTTTTGAAGTAAAGAGAATGAAATTATTGTAAAGACTAAAGACTGTTCAACACTGCTGCAATTCCAAAATCAGCCACATCCATCAAAGTTTACAAAATATAGCTCCAAACAAAATATCCTTTAACATACATGTATTTACAAGCCTTTCGGTGGCATCATTTTCTTTGATATGGAGCTTCCCCATTTGAATATCCTTTCTTAATGTATCATTAAAAACAGTTGGCAGCATAGGCAGCAGTGCTTGCAACCACACCCACTATTCTAGCAGATCCCATCAGTACCAAAAGCCAACCATAATCAAATACCCTGCAATAAAAAATATATTTTAGAGAGCAAAACAGAACTGTAAGAGATTTGATAAAATTGTATGTATTTTTATAGGGACCACGCACATATTTACTCCATAAAAAAATCATAGAAGCCTATCCATCTAAACAGGACTCAAACAACAGAGTTGAAGAACAAAGCAATGAACTAATAAAGAGTTCATATCACATAACATTGGTTTGCAAATAAAACAACAGACAATAAATTTACAAATTCAACAATGTGAAACATCGAAAATCCAAATGAAAATAAAAACAAAACAAAACATGTATGTTAAGAGAAATAATTAAATTCCAAATTAGGAAAAATTGTAGAATCTCCAATGATATACCTCTTTGTGGACCACGACGCCAATAGCAACACATCTAAGTATGTCACTGTACTTTCATTTTTGAGCCTGAAAAATAACAAAATAAATTAGGCAAAAAGTGAACACAACTTAAATATGAAGAAAAGAGTCTATGTCAACATATCTACCCTACAACGTGATTTCTGGGAAAAAGTGGACACAACTTAACCATAAAGAAATAACAGTCCACGATCCAACAAAAAACCATACAAAAGAAGCATTGACTAAACATAAGATTAGTTTTTCATTTTAGGAAATAAAATGTACCAAAGTCACCCAGTTTCTCTATCTTTGCAATAAAAATGACTAAGGCAGGGACAAAAAAAAATTAAAAAACAAAAACAAAGAATTATAGTCAGCAAACTCTTGTATTTCCATTCAAGAAAATTTATTGAATGTGTCTAAAGTCAGGTATTATTGCATACATAAAAAAAAAATTGCACTTAACAATGCACAAAGAACAAAACCACATACTATTGGGGTGCGCAGAGATAAACAAGATAAACTTGGATGTCTTATTACCTTTGAAGCAGGAGAAGGCACGGGATGTCACTGCTGATTGCTGACGGGTATGGATTTTGGCATCAAGAGCCTATAAAAAGAAAGGGTAAATGATGAAATGGTTGAGTAACTAGTTAGTGATTGGTTTGTACCCTATGAAAAGCAAAGTAAAGAGAAACATTACCTTTATAGGAGAAGCTTAAAAAATAATAATATAAGAACAGGTTAGTGAAGAATGTTGGTACCCGAATGAAAAGCAAAGTAAAGAGAAACTTGTATGTGTCATTATTAGTTACCATTATTGTAGCAGAAGAAGACCCCTGTGATGAAGAAGACCCTTGTGATTTCTTACTTGATTGACGACGAAAGTATTCGATACGTTCCACATGTAACTAAAAGAAAAAAGAAAAAAAGAAAAAACAAGTATAAGTTAGTGATTTGTGTTGTTTAATTTGAAAAGCCTAAAGATAGATAGGGCACCATCCATAAGCAAATTAAACCACCAGAAGACTTAAAACTACCGACTATATAACATGGTTTTCTAAAATAAATCAAGTGTGATTGAATTATTATATTATCTAAAGACATTTAATAGTGTCCGTAATTTAAAAACGCAAAGTGAACCTTCCCCCTGACATTTTAATGTGGCACCCCCAAGAAAATAAGTCAAATCCGCCACTGGCAACCTACCTTATAAGCTTGATTGTGAGGATCCTGATTATAAGCTCTTTGAAAGTATTCAGCTGGCTTTTTAAAATAAAATTCTGCGAGATCGAGGTTTAGGACTTGGTCTTGTCTGATTAATAAAGATGCCTTGGAAGAGAAAGCCATTCCTGTGATCCAAAGAATATCCGGGTTGTTTGGATTCAGAGAAAAAGCATGCGAAAACAAACAAAAACAAATGAATGAATGATGGATCATAACAAATAACAAATGTAAAAAATTAATCAATCATAATATTCGAAGCATAAAACATACGTTCAATGGTATGGAGAGAAGTAGGCAAAGACTGATTCCGAGTTAAATATAACAAAGCAACAGCCCATCGTGTCAATTCCTGATGAAATATTCAATCGAAACGGAAAATGATTGATGATTGTTGGTTGATCACGAGCGAGAGAGAGAAAGAATTGAACCAAACCCTAACAAAGTTCAATCTCAATAATTCAAATCTACCCTCGTTCACATATTTATATTAGACTACTGGGGATGGGGATGTTAAAAGATTTTTTAATTATGAAAAGATCGTGTGGTATTCAATCAAGACACTTTACAATTTAAAAAAAGTTTTGTTGTATTCAATCAAGACTTTTTGTCATTTTAAAAAGGGTTAATAGTGTTTTACCCCCTTGTAATATAGGTCATTTCCGGTTTTACACCCTGTAAAATAATTTTTTTGATTTATTCCATTTAAAATATTTTTGTTTTGATTTAGCCCCGTAATAGGTCATTCAAAAACCTATTTTTTTATTTTTTTTTTCTTCAGAAATTCTGGTTTTTGAATGACCTATTAGGGGTAAATCAAAACAAAAATATTTTACAGGGGGTAAATCAAAAAAAATATTTTACAGGGTGTAAAACCGAAAATGACCTATATTACAGAGGGTAAAGCACCATTAACCCTTTTAAAAAAGTCTTGAGGTATTCAATCAAGACTTTTCATCACTCAAAAAAAGTCTCATGATATTCAAAATCATTCAAATTTCTAAGGATTGTTTAATAAATTGGATTTTGTGAGATTTTCGAGTGAAATTTTAACAAGAAAAAGTCTTTCATGAAGACATGAGATTTCTTGGAATTGTTTTTCTTTTAAAAGTTTACTATCTCTTTCTTATCCCTTCTCTCTCTCTCCTCTCTCTGCTGTAATCATTTCTTTTCAATGAGTCCTTAAAATTCATAAAATCTTTAGAGATCTTATAAATCCTTTAAAATCTTATGATGTAAATCCATTGAAATCCAAATTGAAAATCTTGATTGTCTTCTAAAATCATGAAAGTCATTAAAATCCTACAAAATCTTTTAAAATCTTTGAGACTTTTTTAAGCAAAAATTGTCCTTACTTATTTCTCACGCAAACCGAAAATGTCTTTTACCATAATTTTAATTAGACTTTGGTTTATTTATATTATTTTGATGTCAAAGTCATAACAAAATGGAAATACGAACAAAATTTAAAAGGACAAAATGATAAAAAAAAATCTCATTTTATTATTATATCAATACATTTACAATAAAATAAAGTTTAAGCTTAATACATAAAATATTTGACCTTGATAGTCAACCTTGCACCCAAGCAAATCAACCTCGCACACGGACAGATCGTGCTTCTTTGCAGCGTGTTGCCATCCCCATTGACTGTTTATACAATCCTTGAATTTTCAAAGCAGTCTATTTCTATGAAAGATCGGCGATGAAAACACATTGTTGTGGAAGGAGGAAAATGATAGGGTGTGAAAAATGGTGAATGTTGGAATTCCTTTTTGACTTTTATCAAATATAAAGGATCCTCTACAATTTTCCAAAAACGAGGTTTTGTTACTTACACCTCATTTCCTCTTCAAATTCTTTCTTACAAAATTTTAAAGGTTAGCCGAGTAAACTTTTAAAGCCATATATATGTTTTTTTTTTGTCTCCGGAGTTCGAACCACAAACTTTGCATATATTATACATAATTATTATCAACTGAGTTAAGTTGGGGACAATTAGCCGAGTAAAATGTCAAGTAAGAATAGGCCCAAGTTAAACCAACCAACACCCACACTGAATAACACTCGTGTACAATAACTGTCCTTTGAACGATTGACTTATAGCTATTAAGACTCATTTGATAACTCAATTTTACCTTTGTAATTTAATTAAAAATTAATAAATATTAATTAAAAATATATTTTTTCATGTCATTCCATATTTATAAGCTCTGTTGCATCGACACTTTTCATTAAATGCGTGTCTCAATGTGCAACGCATGTTGTGTCTCAGTGTCTGACACGTCACTTGTAATTACATTGAGTTATGTCATTTTCTCAAAATATTGGAGTGCTACATGTAATATCAGTCATGTAAGCGATTTTTAAATTACCATGCGTACTTGTTCAATTTTTTTATCTTGTAATGTATGTTTAGGAGGTTCATTACATTAAGATCTGTTGTCCTAAAATAACACGTTTCCATCTTCTTTTTGTTCTTCAACGAAAATTGAGTTTTACAAACCACTTTCTATTGAGAATCACGTCTTCTGTTATTCTCTTGGAACATATGTGGAAATTGAGTTAAAAGACTAAACACAAATTCCCATGTTAGGTAGAACTAGTGTTGTGTGAATTGAAAAAAGTGGAAGTTCCACATCAGATTGAATACACACATTAATAGTGTTTATATAGTGGGGGTGTACCTCTAATAGGGGTACATAATTAAGTGAACGACGAAAAAATATATATTGATATATATTTTATTATTTGGAAATGATAAATTAAATAATTAATTTAATCATTATTAGAAAGTGTTTTTCTTAGTTCCCAAGTTTTGCTAAAATATTTTGAAACGCAATCTAGAATATTTTGGAATACAATCTGAAATATTTTGGTAGGCAAT
>Ga0315914_1001198_pt1 | contig 37821 bp, 24 predicted proteins | sample MpolenodulesMG_FD_203920 | JGI IMG/M metagenome (GOLD analysis project Ga0315914, IMG submission 203920) | Medicago polymorpha root nodule microbial communities from Los Angeles, California, United States - elongated nodules | ecosystem: Host-associated > Plants > Roots > Nodule | place: USA...
CCCCCCTTGTGGTTTTTCTCACCTTCAGATATTTACCATAAAATATATTGTCCCTCGAAGACAACAAAAAAAAAACTTAAAAAATATAGATAAGTGAAAAAATGTCATGGGCCTTTATTTAGTTTTGTTTTATTTTATTTTTTAAATGGATGAAAAATGATTTATTTGTTTATGTTATATATCATTTGGATTGAAGGAAAAATGAATGAGATTGGAGTTGAAGTCAATGGTACTGAATTAGGGAATGTTCAAAATGTCGATGTTCATTACTGAAAGTATAATGGTACTGCTTCTATATTGGATGGAAACAATGTTTTGGTTAGTGGCATTTATGAAGCATTTTTTGTTGTTTTCATGTTTTAAGTTGTTGTTGATTAATTATAATTTGTATAACTTCTTGACAAATCTATTGTAGCATTTTCCTCGACGTGTTGCTGAGAATGGTATGTATATTAATCAAACTAAAATTCTCCTTTTTGATGAAGAAACCGGTAAATCTTATGATTGTGATGTTCACATTGTGTCAAAAAGCATGCATCTGAAATACATAGGGAGATGATGGTACGACTTTGTTCTTGAAAAGGGCCTTAAAGTTGGTGACGTTATTTTGTTCACGGTCAATAATCCTCCAAATAGGATGTATGCTACCGTCGTTAATTGGGACTGATTCTATGATTGTTGTGGTGACTCAAAGTTGTTTGTATGATTGCCAATTTTTAATGTAATATTTGAGTTGTGGAAGGTTTGGCTAAAAAATGATTGTCCTATTTATTGAAGTTAAATTTTAACTGTTTTTATGTTAAATTCGGTTAATGGATGAAGTAACGAATTGAAGTTTATGTTAAACTATATACGTTTTTTTGTGGTGGCCTAAGTTTGAATCTCGGACCTTGCATATTATGGTAAACTATATACGTTGAATGTATGGTTTACATTTGCTAATATAATTCATCAATAATTGTTGATAATTGTTTGACTTTTTTGGGGATATTCTTGCAATTTCATGATATTATTAGATCACATGTCACATCATTTAACAATTCTATATCGCGGACTTAAATCCAATAATCTGAATGGGGTCAAATTGAATGATTTTAAAACAAAGGGACTAAAACTAAGTGCAAATAAAGGACTAAAACTACAATTAAACCTAAATATTTTAACTGAAATTTTGTCGAGTACCTTATGTAAAGCCACTATTTAAATTCTAAAATTAACTTTATAGTATATTACAACTAAATATCACGATTATTCATTAAGAAAATGACTTCAACAATATTTTTTTAAATTAACCAAAATATAATAATAGTATGTTTAATTATACCAATCATCTCTAAATATAATTCATTTAGAAAATGTCTTCAACTAGTTAGGGACATAATTAGGGAACGTAAAAGAAAATTTATCGCCGCAAAAATTGAATTTTCAATGAATATGAAAGAACTTAAGTAAGATATAAGAGATCAAAAGTGAGAAGTTGATGCATAATTTACAAGAACATAATTTAAAGATGAAAAAAAAATGACTAAAGATTAAACCATACGCTAACCGAGACTTATTTTAAGAACATAGTCAAAAGATGAAAAAAGGCAGAACATCTTAAAAGAAATATTGACAACAAGCATGAACGTCTATATTTCTGATGGAAAAGAATAAGAGATATCAAAGTAAAAATAAAAATAAAAAAACCTATTATTGCACCGTTGTGATCCCAAAAAAGAAATGTTCTATACTATTGCACTATTAGATCAAATATAATTGGGTGTCTTCAAATATAGAAACTATTATAAGATCAGCCACAATCTATATTAATTGTTCTCAAAATATTTACACAAATCTACCCATAAGGATCATTACAAATTCTCTTATTTTTTAACAACACTCCTATTTTTCAATAAAAAAAAACTCATATTTTAATATAAATTAATATTAACATAATTTTATCACTTGGAAATTTTATCAATCATTGAATTTTATATGATTATACTTGTGACAAATTTTTTTCTCATTTATAAAAAAATTGTTAGTAAGTATTATAATCAAACTCATGCAATGCACGGGTTGAATACCTAGTTTTATTATAATAAGGACAAATGCATAAGTTTGTGTTCTATTTTATCCAATTTAAAACTCCTTCGTCAGCCCTTCCAATCTGAAAACTTCATTCCCCTCTTAATGTGTTTTTATATGCTGGTTTTAATAGCTTTGGTAGCTAGTACATGTGTTACGTGTCACGAAAATAATATTTTGAAAACACTTGCTTTAACACCGTCTCAATAATACTAATTCTTTATTTGGTGAAATTGACACCATTTTGAAAAGGTAAATTCTATGTTGTTTTTGAAAATTGGATGTGATCAAATATATATGTGTGTGCACGAGGAACCATCTAATTAGGTTATGATGCACAATGCAATATACAAACTCATCAGAAAGGAGGTAGAAGAGCTCTCACAGTCCAACATCCCTTCAATGGCCTCAAATCATTGAATATCGTGCAGGGTGGTGATTTGTTTAAACCTTTCGGTCTAGAGGAAGGTGAAACATGCGGTGTGAGATTGTGAAAGTTATAAGATTTTTTGGGATTCTTTCATGTCAATACATCAAATTGCTTCTTCTCCTAGCCATAATTCCCCGTAACTTAAAGGAATCATCAAATTTTGTTCTGTCTATGAATTGGAAAAGAACAACTCTTAGATGGACACAAAGATTTAGATGCTCTATTTGGTCATACACACATAAAAAGAAAAAAGGTAGAAACAATAATAATTAAATGATCATTAATTTTCAAATGGTTATAACATGTCCACTTTTTTGTGTGTGTGACCAAATAGATGGTCCAAATTCTTGTGTTCATCCAAGAATTATTCATTGGGAAATATGGCCTCTCTTCACGTCAACTGAGCAGAAAGATCCATGCTGCCTAAACTAGCAAGCTCTGGCTTATTTTTTTCTCACCGGCCTCTAGCTTATCTGCATATTGTATCAATCCACGATCATGTAGGTATGCCCTTATTCCAATTGAGTCATATGCATTAAAAAAGTAATGATTTAGAAACATTAGGATTATGGTTGATATCACTCACCTTACACTTTAAAGTGGGCATTTAGAGTAGTCAATTACTCAATTTGATGGGAGATGTTAAATGATGAAAGTTCAATTCTGAAAGGTACTATGGTTGAATGATAGTAATATCATATATGAATAAGCATGTTTCGCGTTTGAAGAAAGCCGACGATAAGAATAAGCAACCTTTTGTCGTTGTCATTTTTATTGAGTTCTTATCATGTGAGTCCATGGCACGTCATTTCAACCTTCATCTAAGGTTTAGTGGTATTGGTTTGAGATCTTGAAGTGTGGCTCTCTCAAGGTTTTATATTCGATTCTTCTTGGTACCAATTTCGATGGACTTAGCTTTAGGTGAGTCCTTCAAGTTGTATTATGTTTAGAGCTGCTTTTGCATATCTTAGACCATCCACAACAGAGCACCTTAAATTAGGTGCTTAAATTGAATTCATATGTCCACGTCACACATTTCACCGTAATACTTCACAAACACCAATTTTCTCCAACCCAGCACCTTAAAAGAAATTATTAAATAGGTCCACAAATAATTTTATATTATTACATTTCAACAAAATTTATTTATTTTATTAAGATTTGTTAAATGGGACCCATGAAAAATGAAGAGAGAGAGTGTTTCCATAGTCACCATTCTCTATAGCCACCCATGTATTATACTCTACAATGGGGGTGCCTATTTAATGTTGTGCTAAATAGGTGAAGCACCCACCATTGTAGATGGTCTTATGCTAGCTTGGTCTTCATTAATATAATTTTACTTATAAGAAGAAAAAAAAAATGGTGGGATTGGACTTCTCAGATTTTTATTTTTTTTGAACAAATCAAAATGGAACTTATATTACATGAGTGATTCATCTCGGGACGTCTCAAATTAATTGATTATCAAGCTAGATGTTGATTAAAAAAAAGTAGTTCAATTAAAAATTTAAAAAGAAAATATTGCGCTTAAATGTTCTATTATATCAGTATTAAATGTTGAATAATTTGTTTTTCAAAAAAAATTGTTGATTAAAAACGAAATGTTTATATCTTGGCAATTTTTTTAGATAAAAAACTCGTTGTATAACATTCATCAAACCACTTGACAATTTCTCAAAAAAAAAAAAAAATCAAACCACTCGACAAAAAGAAATTAGTATGGACTACCTTGAACATTTATTCACCCCCAGCAAACTCATTTCCATCCACTCCACAATGGTGCAAAAGTTATGTGAAGAAAGGAACATCATATATGGTTAGATTCTTTGTATTTTCTTTGCTTTTAAAAAAAATACCTCAGGGGAGAAATCTTTATTGATCAAAGTGACAATAATGACCATCCAAAAAAAAAAAATGACAATAATGATCATTTTACAATTGTCTCTTTGAGAGAATTCAAACTCAATATCATAAGGTTACAAGACTCAACTCTTACCATCGAATTAGAACCTTTGCTTTTATTTATTCTATTTTTTTGGGGTTTGTTTTAAAGGTTTTATATATGTTTTGAAACAAAGCTGTAATACCTTTAATAGTAACTCTTTTAACTTTTTTTTAGTCTTGTGAAGGTGGAAGATGGTGGATTTGAGGTGGGGAGTGGTTGATGAGTTGGAGAAGGGATGGTGATGGTGTATGAGTAGGGATGTATGAGACATTGTGGTTAGTTCTCTTTTACATCATGTAAATCATGTTTGAGTTATTTGTTCTCTTATATCTTTTTATTAAGAGAGGTGATACACAAACATCCCCATGTTGCAAACCCCTCTATACACCCCTTACGTGGCACATATTTGACATTAATAAATGATAAATGTTCCATCTGAGAATAAAAAAATTAAAACAAAAGAATGTCAGACGTCTTCTCCACTATTCTCCTAAGCCAGTTTTTTTTCCTCCGCCCCTTCTCCACTATTTCCTCTGCCACACTTTCTTCCTTTCTCACCCTTTATTCTCTCTCTTGCTCACCCTCTCTCACCAGCCACCACCTCCGGCCACCGTCTTCTGTAGTTTTCACCCTTAAATTTCACCACCTACCACTGCCGCCCTTGTACCCACCACCGTTTTCCTCATCACTATCTTCCGATCGAAAACTTCGCACTCTTTCTCCTTATCACTACCTTCTCTCTACCTCCTCCGTTGTCCCTCTCTTCTCTCTCAAAATTGTCCCTTCTCGCTCGAGTGTTTTTTGAGATTTGAAGAGGAAGAACACATATCTGAGTACTTGTTTCCAGCAGCGTGACTGATGATGACGTGTTGGAGAGAAGAATAGGCGGTGGTGGTGTTGCAGTCGGGGGTGCGAGGATGAGACCGACAGCGGTGGAGGTTGGCTGGAAAGAATAAAGAAGAAGAGTAGAAGGAACTGTTATGGCAGGAAGGGGGAGAGAAAGAAAGAAAATGATGGTGGGGCGGAGGGTGTGGTTGTGGCTGGTGAGGAACGGCGACGGTGAAAGGGGAGAGCAGAAAGAGAGTTGAGGATGTTAGAAGAAAAGGACATATGAAATCTCATTTTTACCCTTGATTTTTTAACAATATTACAAAATTATCATCCACATGGGCATGTGTACAAAGAGTGGTACAAGAAAAGGTGTCTATTTAACATTGTTCTTTTATTAATATTGCCATGGTTGTTATGATCCTTGAAATTAATTAATATACCAGAATTTGTTTCTCAGTTTAGGATGATTTCTCTTTGTAATGTGATTTATAAAATTATTTTTGAAGTTATTGTTAATATGACTAAGTTTTTTTTTTTAATGATGCTATCTCCTCTTATCAATCGAGTTATGTCACGGGACGTAGCATTCATCATAATATAGTTGTGGCCCAAGAAATGGTCTTTTCCATGGTTAAAATGAAATGTAAAAACATATTTATGCCCATAAAAGTTGAATGGGAGAAAGCTTATGATAACCTTAGTTGAAACTTTATTGTACATTGTACGGAGGATTGTAAGTTTCCTCCTAAGTTTATTAAGGTAATTCACCATTGTATTTTGTCTCCTTCGTACAAAATCACGTGGAATGGGGAATAGACCAATAATTGTAATCCTTCAAGAGGCATAAGACAAGGGGAACCTCTATCTCTCTTTTCATTTTCCATTTGTATGGATAAACTTTCACACATTATATCTAACCAGGTTGAGGCCGAGTATTGGAAACCAATTAGTGTAGGCAAGTATGGTCCCCAAATTTTCATCTTCTTTTTGCAAATATTTTTGTTGAGCAAGCTCATTGTATTATGCACTTCTTTGATATTTTCGGCCAAGCTTCATGACAAAAGATCAACAATAAAATACACACATATATGTTTGGGTAGATACTTGGAGGCTAATTTAGCTATAATAGATGCACTAGAAGGAACTTAAGCACGTTTTCTAGAAAATCCAAAATAGGCTCGGTGGATGGAAACAACAATGTTTGAGTCTTATTGGGAGAATTACACTCTCTAAGACAATTATTAGATCTATTCCATATCATATCATATGTAGTATGTGAATGTCATCACAACTATTTGTGATGAAATTGAGAAAATTCAGTGTGGTTTCCTAAGGGGTCCCTGATCAGGGGTGAAAAGTGCATTTGGTGAATTGAGATTTTTTTACAATCTAAATTTGATGGTGGCTTAGAGTTTAAGAGATTGCATTGTACAAATGAAATCTGGAGTAAAATCCTTATTAGCAATTATGAAAGAAATAATGATCTCATGGTTTCTTGCAACTCTCGGCCTTATAATTCTCCTTTATGGAAAGCTCTGTAGGGAATTTGGAGTGATTTCCAATGCAGCGTGGTTTGGAAAATCGAAAATGGTATAAGGATAGATTTCTAACTGGATTATTGGGTTCCTAAAGAGCATGTGTTCCTCACCTCAACTCGCCAAAACCTCATTGATACCACTATTTCTTTGTGGTGTGCACTGAGTTCTAAGAGAAATCGAGACTTGAATTGTGGAGGATTATTACCAACTAATATTGTGTAGCAGGTGATTGTTTTTGTGGCCCATTATGAAGTTGACGGGATTGATGCAATGAGATAGGGAGACCTTAATACTCACCAATTACCCGTCAAAGTGCTTATATGTTACAACATGGGAATATCCACGCCCTGGAGGAAAAATGGAAGTCTTTATAGGACTAAAGAGGACCTCATTGTATCCAAACTTTCATCTGTTGGTGGCTTCCGGAGCGCATCCTCACCAACTTTTTTGGAGAAGCAGGTGGGCAGTGGCCATATCTATGCTTTGTACTAGACGTGGAGAGAGGATGTGACAACCGTTCATGTGCTTCAGGATTGTGTTTACGCTACTCAGGTATGGCTCTATTTTATTCTATCTAATTTTATAACTTATTTCTTTATTTTTGATTGTAGGAACTAGATTTTCAATAACATTAACAAGTAGGGTATTAGCGTAACTACCACGAACTGGAAGACAACTTCTATGACCAAGTGTTGATTCATGTGGAGAAACAAAGTTGTTTTTGAAGAAGATTTTCAACTACTGAACAACCCTATCTAGAGAGTTAGCTCAACTGTCTAATCAACGTAATATTCAAATAAAAGAGATACATGGGTTGGAAAACCCTCTTGAAGGTCGGATAAAACTCAAGAGTGATGGAGCTTGCAAAGGAGGTGGGGAATATTCAAGATGTGATGGCCTTTTCTGCAACTCTGATTGGATATGATTAAAGGCTACATACAGAAGATTGCACTTAATGCTGAAATGTGGGGCATGCATCTTGGTTTGGATCTGACTTGGCGAGAGCGTATTTTGCAACTCGTTGTGAAAAGTGATTCTAAAAATTTGACTAATATGACTACGGATAATTGCATGGTTAGTGGCCGATTTCCACATTGGTGCGGCGTATTCGCCATCTTTTGGCTTTGTATGATGTGTCCAATTTCTTCATAGCTGGAGAGAGGTGATCAATGCGTTGATTTATCGACTAGCTTTAACCTATTTATAAACTCTTTAAGTTATACTAGAATAGAGACCCTGCATGTCAGGAAATATTAAGATAATTTCTTAATTTTTTATTGGACCTTTGACTCTTTAATTTTGTAAAAATAAATAATGAAAAATCAACAACTGTATTCAATTATGACCCAAGACACAATTTTTATTTTTTTTGAAGGATTTATGACCCAAGACAATTGGACAGCATTAGATTAATAACAAGGTTATTATTATCCTCGTCATCGTCTAACTGGATATGAATCATATGGTAGAATAGAATCATATGAAAATTAAATGTACAATAACGAAATTTTAAGCACGTTTGTTTCCAATTTTTACTCAATTTATTATCATTACAGCAAGGACAATCTTTTTTACATATGAAAATTAAATGTACAATAACGAAATTTTAAGCACATTTGTTTCCAATTTTTACTCAATTTATTATCATTACAGCAAGGACAATCTTTTTTACATAAATAATTTATTGCAAAGGTGCTTCATGCTTATTATTAATTATTTCCTCTATAATGGTGATTAGCAATCTAGATCTAGATACCGATGACACACAATCGTGATTGAGAAGATTAATTTTTTGAGCTATAGTACAAAGAACAGAAAATAAATAAAAATCAATTCCAATCGGTACAAATGATTGGGCACTTTGCTCATTTTCACGCTATGAGGCCATGGTTTATTTAAATATGAAATTCTGCAATTAGTGAGTTATATATAAATTGTTTACTTTTTGTCAAAAAAAAAATATAAATTGTTTACTAATTTTCAATAATGTTTTTGATTCTCTCCAATTTGCATGGAGTCTTCCCCCTTAATCTAAATTTTGTTCTTACCAACACTAATTACAATAAATACATTGTGATAATTAAACTATGAGTGTATTCTATTTCTTTTAAAAGAATACATATAACAAATATTCTCATTCCTCTTTTATTAATACATAATATATTTTCTTTTTAAAAATTTCAAGCTCATCTCAATTCTTTGGGATTTGGATAAAAACAAGGTAGAGTTGGTCCACCGGCTGAAATCTAAAAAATATTTGGTCCGAAGTGAGTATAAATAAAATGATAATTAAAAAGTTACATAAATGTTGATGTAAGTTTTCCACTATCATTTTTGTTTATATAAGTGGATTAAAATACATAGTATATTGCCTTCCAAATTCCATAACGGTGATGCAATCAACTACATAGGTATGCGATTGAGTATTTATCTTTTTATTTATATTTTTGGATCCAAACTAGTTAAGTGAGTGATTATGTATGCAATTTTCCGTTTTTTTAACGAATTTAATGGCAAATTTCACACACCAAATATGAAAAAGATGAAAATTGCAAATCAAGCCGATCAACACATCAAATATCTCTATAACATTTTACGACGACGTAAATTTACGGGACACAAATTTTTGACTCTATTTTATAATAAGTGTCATTGTATTGGGCGTTGCCCTCTTTTGTCCCGTTAGAATAGCTCAGTTGGTAGGAAAATGCATTATTATATGTAGGGGTCGGGGTTTGAACCCCGGACATCCCATTTATTCACCTTATAAGGTGAATTCTAGCCACTAGGCTACCTGACAAAAAAAATAGGCAAAAGAAGCAAGCATACACAATTTAGATAATGATAATATTTGAGATATTTTAAGAAATCATATAATATAGAAAAAAATCATCAATTTATCTCTATACTATAAAAATGTTTTTTAAATAGTCCTTAAAGTATTTTTAGTCAAATAAGATAGTCCTTGGATTTCTTAAAGGAAATACATAACTTATTTGACAGATTAATAAAGTTTAAAGACTACTTAGTATATGATTATAGTTTAAGAAATAAATTGAAAAGAGAGTGATAGTTTAGAGGTGTTGTATAATATAATGTATAGTAACTAAATTTATAGAATAAATATGTATGTGTATATATGATATGGTGACAAGTAAGAGAGAGAAGCATTAAGAAAATCATCACTAAGAATTGAGATAATCATCAATATGGGGTTACACAACAATCCAACAGGAACAAACGAAATTGTTGGAGAACAATATTGTCCATTGTTACAAACTAAAACAGATGAGAAAATTGAAGTTGAAATTCAACATGGTGATGATGGATCCAATAGTAACAAGAATAATGAGTCAGCAGCATCATTTGCTGGTTCAGTATTCAATCTATCAACAACTATCATTGGTGCTGGAATCATGGCTTTACCTGCAGCCATGAAAGTTTTGGGACTAACCATTGGTATTGCTTCCATCATATTCCTTGCTTTGCTTACTCATACCTCTTTGGATATTCTTATGAGGTTTAGTAGAGTTGCTAAGGCTCAATCTTATGGTGATGTCATGGGATATGCTTTTGGAAGTGTTGGTAGATTGCTTTTTCAGATTTCTGTACTTTTCAACAACTTTGGTATTCTTGTTGTCTACATCATCATAATTGGTAATTCAATTCTCTACACTTATATCATGTTTATCGATTAAATTTTATTTAATAAATGAATTTAATGTGTATGTACTTTCTGTGTAAAATGTGATTTCATTGAGCGTATGTGTAAAATGTATTACACGGTCGGTGTGTATAAATTACTCTCTTTGTATGTTTAGACTATGTGTAAAATATGATTCTCACTTAGGAAATTGCTCATTCACTACATCAGCAGTAGCTGGCCACTTTTAAGATCAGTTCAATCACTTTTAAAGTCGGTTCAGCCGATCTTAAAAGTGCTTTGTGGCAGTTAACTGCCGCTGAAAATGCCGAGCGACAGTTAACTGCCGCTGATGGAATGAACAAATAAGTGAGAAGAGTAATTTTCTTATATGAAATAAGTAAGTATACTTCGAAATTACAAGCCGCCTATGAATCTGAAATTTTGCATACAAGATCCTCCATTTTACAGTAATGGTATTGAATGTGTAAACATGCTAAGCCGGTATGCAACTTTTGACACTTGATGTGCATATACATATCCTAAATCATACACACATATTCATATTGGATCCGAATTGGTTTTGCTTATGAGTATTTATTTATGGTTAGAAACTTCAATATAGTTTTTCTATAATTTAATTTGTCATGCCTTAAAAACATGGATAAATTGAATATTTTAAGCTACTTGATTTGCAGGTGATGTACTGTCTGGAACAACTTCATCTGGAAGTCATCACTTCGGTGTACTCGAAGGATGGTTTGGCGAAAACTGGTCGACTGGGCGTACTTTTGTTCTTCTTATTACAACCCTTGTGGTATTTGCTCCATTAGGATTCTTTAAGAGGATAGGTACATTTTACAATACAATGAATTCAAATATGTTACATGATTAACCTCATTTAGTAAATGTAATATTATTGTGAATAACCGTAAAGTTTTTTTTGTTTTGTTTCATGCCTGCAGATTCATTAAAATATACTTCTGGTTTAGCAGTGGCTCTGGCGATTGTTTTTCTTGTCATAACTGCAGGAATCACATTTATTAAATTGTTCAATGGAAGTATAGAAAGTCCTAGATTGCTTCCTAATATTACTGATATGACATCTATTTGGAATCTCTTTACAGCAGTTCCAGTTCTTGTGACAGCATTTGTTTGTCATTATAATGGTAAGTAAGCTACGTCAATGTGCAAATATGAAATTTACTCTTGTTGTGAAGACCCTTATTGTTAAACTTAAGAATTTAATTTTGATACAGTCTGTATAAAAAGTTTTAGACTGCCAACAAATCACAACTAATCATGTGCGACATTAGAAATAGTTATGATAAAAGTCATATTGTTTAATGATATGACGATTATGATTGATTGACAACGTAAAAAATCTTTACACTAACGGTTCAACCTCAAATGTTGTTATTTTGAGTATTGGATTAGTCTCTGAATACATACTTTATGTCAACTTGAAATCTTCTAAAGAATCTATCAGCAAAACATCTCTTTGCTGTACTTTGAAGTTACAAGGTCGAACTCTTACTACTTAGATGACACCTCCCAGGCCTATGATATTTGATATAGCAAATAATAGTACTGAGAAATTTGATGTGCTTGAATAATATATATTTTAACTTAAACTATCCTTTGCAGTGCATACAATAGACAATGAACTTGGAGACTCTTCACCAATACAACCAGTTATAAGTGCATCACTGGTTCTATGTTCAAGTATATACATTCTTACAGCACTATTTGGATTCCTACTATTTGGTGAGTCAACTCTTGATGATGTGCTAGCCAACTTTGATACTGATCTTGGCATCCCTTATAGCAATCTTCTCAACGACGTCGTCCGTATCAGCTACGCTCTCCATCTCATGCTTGTTTTCCCGGTTATCTTCTTTTCGCTTCGGTTCAATTTGGATGATCTTGTGTTTCCCTCAGCCAGCTCATTGGAATTAGATAACTGGAGGTTTTCCTCAATCACCACTGGACTCATATTTTTGCTCTATGTGGCTGCAAATTTTGTACCTAGCATTTGGGATGTTTTTCAATTCACTGGTGCAACTGCCACTGTTTGTCTTGGTTTTATCTTCCCTGCTGCAATTGCTCTAAGGTGAGTTTTCTTACTTTATCTAAATGTCATTACTGATCACATTATGTTTCATTTTTTATTTTTTTTGCTACATCAATGTCTGAGTCACTGGTTTTTCAAAATTCCGCCGAGTTATAGCGGTCTATTCTTAGTCCAATGCATATTTCATCTGATGAGACGCTCGTCCCGGAAAAGTCCCTAGTTCCAAGTCGAGCCAGTTGGTCCGAGACGATTTTATCTTTTGACCTTTAATTTTTTTTGTTTCAGGGATCCACATAGCATTGCAACCAAGAAGGACAAGATTTTATCCATTGTCATGATTATTCTTGCTGTCTTCTCAAACATAGTGGCTATATACAGTAATGCTGATGCTTTGTTCAGAAAACACCAAAGTAAATCAAATTGAAGCAAACACTTTTCTTGACCTCTGAAGATCAAAGTTAAACTAGTGAATGAGAACATGTTTTTTGAGATGGTTTGAAGAACTTTTGAGATATATCTTTTAAAAGGCTCCTATAGCAAAAGGGTTGTGGAAGGAAAAATGTTAGTACAATTGAAGGACTATATGATATATAGACATTTATATTGTACATGAAATATTAAATTTTTCTCAAAACACTTATCAAGTGGTAAGAGTAATTAATAAATGGGATTGGATTCAGTTCGGTGAAAAAATTCTGTTTTCAGTCATATTGGTTTTCATAAGGTATTCCCATTTCATAAGGGTTAGTAATCTACCCAAAAGTCTTAGTATACTCAAATGATTCTCATTAAATCTCTCTTGATGATGCATCATGTGTTAGTTGAATGTTTAACTTGATTTGCCATGAAAATAAGTCATCCGGGGTTAAAAGACAAATCCGTACTTAACTCGGACTGAACAGGACATGGCAATTTCTAAGTTTTTGACAGGGTGTAATCGATTACATGAGTCAAAAATCAGTTTTTAAGCTTTTCATAATCACTTTTCCAAACCCAACTCTTAGACAAACTTGCCTTTCAATCCAAAGAATACAAAGGTGCATAATTTATGGCTTTAGCAAATCAAATATAATCATAAAATAACACATGCATTAGGGGAAACTAATATACACATAGTCACTCTAATTAATCAAATATCTCACACAAAAGCAATTAAACTACCCTTTGGGTGGGTTCTAGCCAAAGAACTCACCAAAAGTGCTTCTAGAAGTTTCACTCAGCTTATGCCTTGATTTCAGCGCCTGCCAAGCTCCCACTCGAGCTCTTTCCATCCAACCATCATTGAATCCATACATGCATATCAGAAATCTCCCACACGAAGTAACCTATATCCCTCTATAATCCTTACCAATCCAAACATCATTCAAAGTACCATAACCAACATGCAGCACCACGTCACCATCAAAAGGAGGAAAGCTAATTTGGGTGAGAAGGGTTTGAGTTCTAGCTTAAAGGGGAAATAAATGGAGAGATTAAGCTTGCAAGAGTTTCCAAATACCCTAAGGACCATATAGGAACTGTTGCATGTTGATTTGTCTTAGGTTAGGTCAAGGAATGGTGAATGAGAGTGGGATAGAGTGAGAGGGAGGGTGCTGGTTCAGCTTGAGTGAATGAAGAGGAAAATGGATGAAATGTAGAGAAATTCATTCATATAGCCAATGTAGGTAAGTGTTTACAAGACACTGCAGTCTGCTAAAATACGTGGGAGATTGCAAATCCTCATTCAAAATGGAATTTATATGATCACTGGATTGATCAGAAGATCCTTTATTGGCTAGAAACGTTACTTAAATAAAAGTATATAATAAATTTGATTAAATTGCTTAAAGAAGCTATAAGAACAATGACATTTAAAGAAACATGAATCTTAAGAGTAAAGCATAATATGACAAATATCCAAGAGTAAACCTAGGGTAAACAAAAATATAATATTGGTTGGTAGCAATGGAAATGGAAAACATTATCCTCAAATGATGGATGACATGACTTTGAAACGGCTCAATTTGACAACTTCTGATAATATTATTTTTATTGGTATTATTTACATTAAGTATAAGTTATTTCAAATAATGGAAAAAAGTGTGAGAATAAATAATACAGTAACCATGACAAAAAATGCTACATATGCTTCCATTTCCCTCTCCACAAACCAAAAAGAATGAAATAAAATACAACTTATACAAAAAGCAAACCCCAATTTTGGTTGCTTCACAAGAGCCAGTGTCCATATCTGAGAAAATCACCTTATATGATCACTTCAATCCTTTTTATTAGTCTATGTTACACCAACCATGGACAAAAACAGATTGGCTGCTGTATATTCTAAACCTTCTTGCTTTGTAACTGATCCAATTCAAAATCAACTTGTAATGCCATATGAAGGGCACTCTTTCTTTTCAACGGAAAATTAGCACCAGATTTCTAGTTCCAGCCAAGGAGTACTATGTTCCTGCAGGAGACTAATATGGCAATCCAAATATTTGCTTTGAACACTAATTTGTTGCATTGTCTGTTCTTCGAGCTTTTGCAACCCCATGCAAGTATATATACAAATTTCATCACATTGGAGTTAACTCCACTGGACCACATGTGAACTGTGAAGGTAGTACTAGATAAGCAACAAGAGATTTTGTGCAGTCTAGTTGAAAAAATAGGGAGACTTCAAAACTTCTTGAAGATCCAAGTCTCCTCGTTCCGGTAAAGGAGGAAACTTCAATTTGGGAAAAGTCTTCTCAAAATTCTCCAACAACTGCATTCAGGATTAAACAAGGAACTCTCATAAACAGCCAAATCTCATTCGGTATTGAATGACAAGGTTAGTGATCAGCAATAATAAATAAAACAAGTCAAGTGTAGAGCAACATGCATCCAAAAATACAAAGGAGGATATTATGAGGTCAGTGCGACTGATTTCATCAAGTAGAAAGTTAGGTCAAAGGAGATTCTTTATGCAATCACGAAAGGCATAAAAAAATTCACAATTAAACTGTTGGTTCATTTAAATATAATCGATAAGGTTATGACTAAGACCCTATTTGGATAAACCTCTTAATTAAGCACTTATGTTATAATATAAGCACTTAGCGTATACTCCCTCTGATCTCATATATAAGCAAATATTCTTTTTTCAGGTTCATTGAATAACTGATGTATCTGGTCTATATTATAAATCATATACATTAATTATTTAATGAATCTGAAAAAAGAATGTGTTTATATGAGACCAGATGAAGTGATATGTATAAGCTATTGTTATCACAAAAAAAAAAAGTCAAATTGTTCTATGTTAAGCTGTAAGCTGTTTTCATAAGCTATCTTTGAGATGTTAAAGAAATAAGCTGAAAACAGCTTATGGACATGTCATAAATAAGCTCTCTAACAGCATGAAAGTGCTTATGCCGGTAGATAAGCTCAAATAAGTCAATTCAAACAGGTCCTAAGTTCAGTACAAGGAAATCCCACAAAAAGGAGAGTTAAGGAAAAGAACCAAAACCAGGATTATATTGTGGCATTTAACTAAATAAAATAAAAAAAGGTAGCCTAAATGAAGATACTTTACATTTTCCAATATCGGAGTTTCGTAGAGTTCAACAAACTTTTCCCTGAGTATCCTGTTCATTTCCTCAACGTCACATGCATGTGTCCAATAAGAATCATGCACCCCTGCAATTATGCATTGATTTACAAAATTTGAATTCCTAATACAAACAAGAACACAACAACAATACATGACGAATGTATGTGTCATATAAATTAGTGCGCACCTGCAAAGTTCATCCCTGCTTGTTTACAAGCAACTGCAGTCATCATCATGTGAGAACCATCAAGAGAGTGAACGAAATTTGGGGGAAAAGCTGTTCTCTGCCTTTTTACCATGACCTGTAACAAATGTATAAAATGTACTCTTTAGTTTAAACTAAAATTGGGATGATGAAACACAGTCCATTAAAACGGATGAGTCCAATCCTATGCTGTGATGCATAATCGTCACACATCTTACAACAAAAAAAAAAGATCTAAATATTCAAATCTAATTACATGGTAGGTCAATTTTGATCAATCAATAATTACCTTGTCAGTCTCCCGCTGTAGTGTCAATACTTGAAGGGATGTTTTGATCTGCACCAAATCCAATTTTCCATATTAGTGACGTAAATAATTTTGTAAACTGCACCTACATTATTTGGCTTGTAGAAATATACAAAAATGAAAGAAAACAACAAAAGCAAAAGTTAGGCTTCTGTTAAGAAAAGTACCAGGTGTCTTCCTACTTCTCGGTAAGGTTGTACAACTGGAAGCCCAAGCGGAGTGATCCATCGCACTGCTTGGTTTGTGCAGGCTATCACCTACTCCATGTTCAAAACTCAACCATTACAATGACGAAGATGCCATACAAGTCAAAGCATAATCAACAACTAGACATCTTTTTTGTAATGTTATTTAACAGAAAATTATAGATACCTTTGCACAATCACCTAGCCAACCCATAATACATCTTGCAGCCTCAAACATCTCTTCTAAGGCAGTGAGAGTGGTCTAAACAATGGTGAATAATAAGTACAATAATAATTAGAAATGTCCACATTTAACTCCATATATTAATTTCTCTTACTTTTGCAGCATAGCAGGATGCAGCAAATAGTTCTGAATCATCCTCAACCGCACAACGCTCCTTAAGCCTCCTCTTGATCTGGTCTCGGGCCCCGATGTAAGTCACTCCATAGACTGACGTCATCACTGTCTGCTTTACCAACTTTCGGTCCACCTAATGTTGTCAGTTATGAATAATTTAGTTGATATAAGAATAAGCCTGAGGTTGACACATGATTGTGCTTTCATATCCCAAAGGTAAAAAAAAAAAAAAACACTTCATATACAACACATGAACATTATTTACCATAACTCTAAAATCCCTCTGGTTCTATTTTTTTATTCAAGTATTCCACGGCAAAAATTTAAAATAGAAGAATTAATGTTTTGAAACTTGAAAGTTAAAAGAAACCTGGTTGATCAAACGCCTAGCATGCAACGCATGTGGATCAGTTTTGGGATCTTTCAATGCATCTCTTTTCATGATTTCAAGTACTCTGCATCACAATAACAAATTTAACAACATCAAAACAGTAGCGCTATAACAAATTTTGGCCATCGGAACAAATAAAGTTGATGTCAAAATAAAAATAGAATTATATAAAAATTATACTATTCATAGATAAAGGAATGAAAGTTAATATTATGATTAGGATAAAGGGTCATGTGAGTCACTATTTCGGGAAATATACAATGCAGTGCCAGACGCAACAACCCCTTTATTTCTAGTATACAGCCAGATGCTCAAAAAGAAAATGAAAAGGGAAACGTGAATGTACAGTGACTTCTTCTAAAGCTAATAATATGGCAATCCTTTGTGGATTTAAAAGGTTAAGGCAAGGAAGAAAAATAGAGAATAGACTCTAAATTAGATGATGTTAGATTGATATAATGTATTATGATAAGATAAAAATTAAAAATACAAAGTGAAAACAGAAAGTGTTGAGAAGATATGTATATAGTGTAGATGAGATGTACATTGTACTGATTAGGTATATATATGTATTGGCTTTGCTTTGAGTTTGAGACATATTCCATCATATGCCTCTTGTTTCACTTCCTCTGATCAGCAACCATTAGATCAAGTAGTATTTCTGAACATCTAATATAAAATCAGGCCCACAAATATAATAAAAGTTGCTGCCCCAAAAGAAGTTAGTAATTATATTGAAACAAGAAACAGCCCCTCAAATTGCTACCGCAATTAGATGACTAATTAATCATATAATATGAAGACCTTCTAAGATTATTTTATTTTTACCAATAAAATGGAATTGGTATTCGAACCCCTAAGATATTAAAATAACCACTTGTGTAACTACCTTTAAGAGCTTATATATCGATAATCTATTTTCAAACATTTTAATAAGCTTCCCACAATAGCTTATAAAAACAGCCTATATAAAGCTTATACGAAATTTACCCTCATTTCGTTTTCGATTATAGAAACAGCTTATTTATAACCTTATAGATGATAAGCACTTATCAATTAAGCACTTAATTTTTTTATCCAAACACCACCTTAATATATTCTAAAAGACTCTTGAGATATTCGAACACCTAGTTTTACTGGGGTCAAAATGAGAAGGCAGCAGGAGTCGCTGGCTTTTAATTTAAACAATATTCATAAGAATCAGCTAGTAGCTTTTAGCATTCACTATATTGATTAAACTTTATTTATTTGATTAACATTTTATAATCTCCTTACATAAAATAAAACAGGTGCCAACTTGTTCACAGTATGTATGTATAATGCTCTCATGCACATGAATGCACCGTGATAATTACCTGGCAGCAATTCCTGAGTAAACATCAGCAGGCTGATCTCCGCCAACAAGATTGACTGCAGAAGCTCCCAACTTTAAACAGAAAAAAATTGCAGCAAATTATGATAACGCAGAATAGATAGAAACATGGTATAGAGAGTGAGATAGGTTAGTTTTTCTTTGTAAATAACTAAAAAAATATAAGCTACATGAAATAGACAATTTACTATGCCAATTTTGAAAAGAATTAGCTCAAGTATTTGCTAGGTTTCAGTTTCTATAAGCAATCTGAAATCTTTAAGCACTTGAGACAAAATAATAAATAGTAACATTAATATTGTTTTAATATTTAAAACTCACAACAAAAATAAATCCCAAGTCCTGACTCAATGCTATAAATAGAGTCGTACTTTCACCTACAACGCCACAAAAGGAGCTTCCAAAAACAAAACCAGGTCCATAAAAGGTTTGTTTGTTACATAAAAGAAATTCCAACTAAACATTTATCAAACTCAGAACTCCCCCCACCGAAATACACAAAGCAAACCAAAACTCAGAAACAAAAAGAAAGAAAAATATTACCTTGTCCCTACCAAGTGCTGCATAGTGTTGTAAGCCATTGCATGAACCATCCTAGCAAGAATGAAAAAGAAGAAATTGAAATGAGAAAGAAATGCTCAATGCCTTCAAGTCTCAACTTAATTAATCACATATGTCATGATGTTGATCTAGAAAGACAACTATACTAGTAACAAATAAAGGTATGATATATAATTGTAATAAATATACAAAAAAAAATTCTCACAACAGACACTTGAGATATCACAGATGTGTTTAAAAAAAAATTAAATACATGACTAGTCCATATTAACATGTCATCCAAATATAATTAAAATTAAAAGGCCTTCACCCTCTTGCTAATACTTCTAGTTCTGCAAGAAATGATTTAAATGTTCTCCCATCTAGATGAAAAAAAATCAATTAAAAATGGTGTGTGGTGTATCCTCCAAATAATTTTTTTAACATCACTGCGAAAAGTACCTGGTGTACAGGCATATGAGAAAGGGTAGCCTCGGGATTGGGGCTTCTCAATGCTTCAGAGAGATTGATACATGCTGCCAAGCACTGAAAAGGATCCTCTGCTTGCAACCACCACCGCTTTCCTTCAAGAGGCCTGTCTGCAGAATCGAAAATATCATCCAGGTGGCCCTCAGTAAATGCTACTCGACCATCAAAACTTAACTTGTCCACACCACCAGTGGCATACAAATTTGCCAGATGTATTTTCAACCATTGCAAGCCTTTCTTCCCCAGAGGACGTCCCTCTGCAAACTCAAGTATGCCTCGACATAGATCAGAACCAAGATGGTTCAGATACGGGTGCATAGGATAAGCACGCCCTCGAAAATCAAGATTGTGAGGATAGTAGAAGCCGTCTTCTTCCTTCAACTTTCGTGCAACCTACAGCCAAAATGCCAATGCATAAATAATATACACAGCCTCTTACGGAAACCATTTGATACAACTAGGTCTATTTAGGATTAGAAGGGCACTTACAGCAAGTTTAAGTTCTATATCACATCTCTGTGAATGTCTCTCATTATTCTCCTTTTTCACGTTTTTAACTTTCCACTTCCATTTTCGAATTTCTGATTCATCTTCTGTGTCTAGTTCCTCTGGGAGGGGAAGCTTTAGACGAAAAGGACAGTTAATCAAAACACAACTGGAAATGAAGAGACATTAATGGAATGGAAAGAGGAAAAAGAAAAGACAGCTACTTTTGGACGTGACCTAGATAAAATGCATGCAACATTTTCCAAAATGAATTCAGCATATGAAATGAAAGATAATAGCCGAAGTAAAATGATAAGGATAGTGTTTATCATGTTATGTTTTAACATTTAGAAAAATAGTCCGTATATATATTGTCATACACCACCTATCTCATGCAAACAACTTAGTAACAAGTTTGTTTAGTACTCACGTCATCACGATCCACCAGGTCAGCCAGGCGACCTCCATTAGCCCATATTTGATCTATCACGCCGAGTACACTTTTGTTCACCCTCCATTTGGTATTGCCAAGGGTATTAAGGGCCTAAAAACAAAATAATTCCAGAATTAATTTCAAGTATAAAGTATTAACTTGGGACCATGAACTTAGATGCAGATGTACAAACATTAAAGAATTCCAACCTCAAAAATAGAGTCAAGTTGATTGTTGGGAGCCCATTTTAAAGCATCACGTTGCTGCTTTGCTCCATGTATTCTCATAACATATGAAGGCAAAAACAAGTATGCTCCTTTGTCATACCTATACCATAAAATTGTAATATTTATGGGAAAATTAACGATTTAAAAACAAAATAGCAGAACATAATCACAAGTCATAAGTGGCATTGTATGCTAATATGATATGATCCAATTAAAAATTAAACTTTGTAAAACATCGGAACAGCAAAGTAAGAAGATACTTGAACATGTTTTTATGATTCAAAGATTGCTATAAAAGTTTCGGGCTTCAATTAATACAAGTCAATAGAACTAAGCTAACATAGAAAAAATTCAAAGTTTTAAAATAAACAGAAAGTGAAAATAATTGAATAATGTGTCATACCCTGTCCAGTTATTCGGTGGAACCAACATTGGCATGTAGGGGATAACCATGTGCCTAGCCTGTTGATGTAAACATGTTTTGATGTTAACGTCAATCTCATGAATATAAGGCATAAGAAAGCAAAAGTTTTGCTTGAATTTAAATAGCAGCACTATAGCATGGTGGAATTTGAACAAATCGCTATTGTTACGCAATACTATAAAGTACAAAATATCGTCAAATAACAGCTATAGTGCTATAGCATTGTTACGTAGTGGAATTTAAAGTAACCATTATTTTTCGCCATCTGCAATTCATGACACTGATGTATAGAAAACAACAGTAACAACCAAACCTTGAAGTATAAAGTCATAAAATTTGTCTAATAACATACTGAAAGAAATATGAGCGTGAACAAAAGTATAAACAATCCTTGGAGAATAATAGGTAGGCCACTTACAGTCTTTTCAAGGCCCTTCTGTATCATAGGGTCGCATTCAATAACGCCATATCTCCTACTTCCATTGCTAATCAAGTCAAGAGTATTCATTATTATTCAAAAAAGGAAAGAAAAAAAAAGTTTAAATTTACAGATAATGATTGTGAAAGAGTAGTATCAATCTCACTTTGAATCATTTGAAATTGTCTTGAGGGTATGCTTAAATGCAGGAAAAATATCTGGACCACCATCTCCGAATTTATTGGCTGGTGGTTCTAAGTAGGCTGTTTCTATTAACAGTTGTATCAAACGAGAGCCGACCTGAAATATGCAGTAACGACATCGTAACACAAAAAGAATAAACCTTCCTAGTTCATAGGATCAGATTCAAATATCACAAACCTTTGCTTGAGCTTCTTGTCCCCAAGGTTTCGCCTGATCTCTTCCTTTAACTATCCCCAAAGCTTGTTGTTTCTTCTGCTTTTTTATTAAACTGGCAACTTTATTCCTAAGTCTTTTCTCTTCTTTAGCAAGTTTCTCTTTCTCTTCAGCTGTCAGGTTTTCACTTTTTTCAGGTGCAGGAACAGAATCACTATCAGACTTGTGACTGGTTGCTTTCTTCACTTTTGTCTTCTCCATGAAACGGTATATCCTACCCTAATCCACATATAAGGGCCAGTGTCTCAATTAACAAACACTTGAATATTGTGAATTCACGCTAATAACATCAAACTTGGACAAAAAAAAGATCCTAGAATTGACCACATTATTACTAAACATAAATTCAAATTGACCATACTAGACTGCTGATAAGATCAAGATAAACCATCTTAATTAGATGGTATATCATTTGTTTCAATCAGAAGAAAGGGATTTAGAGTTCAGTCAGTCATGTGAGTAGTAAATACCCTTTTATGAAGCACGGACTCTGACACGGACACCTGATACGACACTGACACGCCAACACCGCTAATGTAAAAAACATAGGACACCAATACCGCTATCTATATATTAATTTATTTATAAAATGTCTCAATTGAGAATCAAAATATATACATCTGCATCTAACTTGAGCAATTTATTTCATTAAAAAAAGTTATATAACAAGATACAATAGAATTTGGCTTTATTTATCCATCTACTATTGAAAGAAAAAAAACATTGTAATCAACTTTAATGTCTATAACCCCTCGTTGATCAACATTTCTCACACATCTTTAACTCTTGAATCTATTGTGTGTGTAAGCAGAGAAAAAAATTCAGACAATTGTCTGAGTTGTCTGACACGCCTCATATAAGTGTTGAACACCGGTCCAAGGAGTGTCGAAGTGTAGAAATTTGGGGCCTAATTCATCCTTACAAGACCTGCTTATAAGGTGAGGAGTGTCTCCTCTTTATAAACTCCTATCAAGAGTCATATCTAACCTGTGTGGGATTAAATCCACCCCCTCAAAGCCAACACAAGGCAAGCCAACATGAGGCAACTCAAATGTTGCAATTAGGCGACTGAGGGCGGATCGCACTAAAGGCGGAATTTTCAACACAACCCCCTCATGCTTGGCCCCAATAGGCCTGAAGCGTGGCAATGCTGAATCCCAATGGTAGATCTTGGATAGGCTCTAATACCATGTAGAAATTTGGGGCCTAACACGTCCTTATAAAACTAGCTTGTAAGGTGAGGAGTGCCTTCTCTTTATAAACTCTTATCAAACCGATGTGGAACTAAATTCACCCCCTTAAAGCCAACATAAGGCAAGCCAACACGAGGCAACTCAAATGTCGCAATTAGGTGACTAGGAGCGGATTGCACTAAAGGCGAAATTTCCAACACGAAGTAAAGAAGAAAACAACTTATTTAGGACACTTTGTCCAACACGTGTCGTGAGTGTCATAGGAGTCTCAGACACCGACGCGTGTCAGACACCACGACACGCCTAATCCTAGAGGTGTCTGTGCTTTATTTTCTCTACCAAACATGCATGTTTGGAATCAGTTTTGGGAGAGCCAAAAGTAACTCTGAGAACTTAAATTCATTTTGGCATGTTTGAGGATTGTCATTTAGAATTGATTTTGCTTCTAGATTTGATTCTAACTTGAAACATTAATTTGTAGCCCTTGCCTCCAAATGCGGATTTTCACGCTCAAATTTGCTCAACTCACTTTCACGTGAATATATCCAAACATAAACCATTTTACCTTAAACGCACTTTAACTAAAATCAAATCAATCAAAATCTTGTCACCGTAGAACCAAACACACACTAAAGCAAATAACAAAGGAAACATAGAATACACAAGCACACATACCAACACAAAAGCATAGAACATAATGTGCATAATTGAGTTCAGGACACTGATTCATTTCTCATTGTACTTCAACTCACATCTTATTATACATAAAAACATAAACCATACCTCTTGTTCAATGGCTTCACCTATTTGACAAGCAGCTTGAATTACCCTAGTACTACCAACCCCATTACTATTGGTCATCAACAATCCCATCAACTTATGCATAGTAATAACAGCCATCATATCAGGAGGCAATTCATTGAAATAAGGCGCATGACTCAACCTCGTCTTAGTATCCTTACAAATCTCTTGATCAGCAGCAATTGCATTCTTCAAAGGCTCAAACCAACCAAGAAACAATGATTTCATATATGGCAAATTCGGCGCAAGTTTCTGTTCGCGCATATCTTCCAACAATTCCTGATACTCTCTTGCTGCTTCTTCCCATGCCTCAGTCTCAATCTTTATCTGTCTCCTCCTAAGCATTTTATACTTGTAACTATTATTCTTGTTCTTCTTTTTCTCCTCTAATTGAGTCTTTTTCTTCTCTTCTTCTGTCACCATTTGATCTAACAATTTCTGAACAACTTCTTCTGAACCTGAACAATCATCTTCTGTATCAGTTGATTCAATAGCTTCAGCAGCAACACTACCGTAGGTTCTAAAATGATTCAATGAAATTGAAGAAAAACTAAAAGGGTGTTCAGAAAACGAAAAATTGGATCGACCCAGTTTGTTTTCTGATGTAAAGATTCCAGCTTGACTGAAACGCGAAAACGGGTGCCTCAAGATTTTATCGGGAAAATTATGTTGGTGAGAAAATCTCAGTGATGTAGAGGATTGGGAAGATAAGATGAACCTTCTTGAGGAAGCACGTTTGGCTAATTTGGACCACATTTTGGAGATGAAAACGAGGAATGGAAAATTCAAAATTTTCCCGAGAAAATTTGAGCGTTTGGAAGATTTGAAGGTTAGTGGTAAGGAGAAGAAGCAGCCGCCATGAAAGTAAAACCCTTCATAAACCTATGTTGTCTGTCTGCCTGTCGTGTTTTTCTTCTGACCCGGAATTGCTTTTCGGATTTTACAAAAATAATCACTTTTTTAAAATGTTTTAAAAATTATCAAACAAAACAGGACGGTATTATTTTGTGTTTCAAAAACCAAACTAATTATCATAAACCTATTTTTTTTGTGTTTCAAAAACCAAACCAAAATAATCACTTACTAAACTTTTGACCCGTGCGTCGCACGGGTCTGACGTACTGTTTAATATTCGCATAAATTATTTATAAATCAACACATATTAAATAAACTTTCTATCTCAAAAAATATTACCCAATAGCTAAAGTGTTGAGACGTTAAATGAGTGTAAGAAAGAGATCCAAGGTTCAATTCTCATAAATTACATTTGTTTGAATATACGCATAATATAAAGGATAATTTTTTTTTTGACAAGATATAAAGGATAATTTGTTAGGCAAGGATTGGAATAATATGAGCAATCTGTTTTTTCAAAAAATTAAAAGCGATCTGTTAACAAAATAGGAGCGATCTCTTATTTCAAAAAAATAGGAGCGAAAATAGAATTGGATTGGATTTATGAGTGATATGTTGTTTTTGATTTCAGAAGTATTTGAAAATAACATTTTGATTAAATTAAATAGGGTTAATTAAATAGGGGTAATATAGTAAAATTAACCATTGAAGTTAGGTTAAATGTAGGGCAACATTTTGCGTTCGGGTTAATATTAAGGAATAAGATAAGAGATCTCAGAAGTATTTGAAAATAACATTTTGATTAAATTAAATAGGTTAATTAAATAGGAGTAATACAATAAAATTAATCATTGAAGTTAGGTTAAATCTAGGACAACATTTTGCGTTCGGGTTAACTTTAAGGAATAAGACATAAGAAATTTCAGAAGTATTTGAAAATAACATTTTGATTAAATTAAATAGGGTTAATTAAATAGGGGTAATATAGTAAAATTAATCATTGAAGTTAGGTAAATCTAGGGCAACATTGTGCATTCAGGTTAACTTTAAGGAATAAGAGGTAAGAGATTTCAGAAGTATTTGAAAATAACATTTTGATTAAATTAAAAAGGATTAATTAAATAGAGGTAATACAATAAAATTAATCATTGAAGTTAAGTTAAATCTAGGGCAACATTTTGCGTTCGGGTTAACTTTAAGGAATAAGAGATAAGAGATTCTAAAAGTATTTGAAAATAACATTTTGATTAAATTAAATAGGGGTAATACAGTAAAATTAATTATTGAAGTTAAGTTAAATCTAAAGCAACATTTTGCGTTCGGGTTAATATTAAGGAATAAGAGATTTCAGAAGTATTTGAAAATAACATTTTGATTAAATTAAATAGGGTTAATTAAATAGGGGTAATATAGTAAAATTAATCATTGAAGTTAGGTTAAATCTATGACAACATTTTGCGTTCGGGTTAACTTTAAGAAATAAGAGATTTCAGAAGTATTTGAAAATAACATTTTGATTAAATTAAATAGGGGTAATACAGTAAAATTAATCATTGAAGTTAGGTTAAATCTATGACAACATTTTGCGTTCGGGTTAACTTTAAGAAATAAGAGATAAGAGATTTCAGAAGTATTTGAAAATAACATTTTGATTAAATTAAATAGGGGTAATACAGTAAAATTAATCATTGAAGTTAGGTTAAATATAGGGCAACATTTTGCGTTCGGGTTAACTTTAAGGAATAAGAGATAAGAGATTTCAGAAGTATTTGAAAATAACATTTTGATTAAATTAAATAGGGGTAATACAGTAAAATTAATCATTGAAGTTAGGTTAAATCTATGACAACATTTTGCGTTTGGATTAAGTTTAAGGAATAAGAGATAACAGATTTCAGAAGTATTTGAAAATAACATTTTGATTAAATTAAATATGATTAATTAAATAGGGGTAATACAGTAAAATTAATCAGTAAAGTTAGGTTAAATCTAGGGCAACATTTTGCGCTCGGGTTAACTTTAAGAAATAAAAGATAAGAGATTCCAGAAGTATTTGAAAATAACATTTTGATTAAATTAAATAGGGTTAATTAAACAGGGGTAATACAGTAAAATTAATCATTGAAGTTAGGTTAAATTTAGGGCAACATTTTGCGTTCGGGTTAACTTTAAGAAATAAGAGATAAGAAATTTCAGAAGCATTTAAAATAACATTTTGATTAAATTAAATAAGGTTAATTAAATAGGGGTAATACAATAAAATTAATCATTAAAGTTAGATTAAATCTAGGGCAATATTTTGCTTTCGGATTAACTTTAAGGAATAAGAGATTTAAAATGATTTTATAAATTATCAAATTAAAAATGTGAACCAATTTAATGAAAAGAAAAACTTGTGTTCTCGACATAGCGGACACATCATATATTGAGTCTGAGAAATATTTTAAATAATATTTTCTAAAGTATATAATATTATATGGATTGGGATAGCACACCCACGAAGTGAAAAAAATTGCATTCCTCTTCTGTGGAGCAGCAATTGTAGCTATCACTGCTTATTCCATTGAACATCTTTCTTTTGGAATCATGGGAGAACGACTTACCCTTCGTGTCAGAGACATTATGCTTACTGGTAATTGTGATTAATTTGTTATCATACTTGTGTTTTTGTTATTTTACGACATTTTCCTTTAAACCTTCTATGTATTTTGGTCAGCAAAACGTCTACTATGTTTTATATACAAATTCTACAGCGGACCACTTTGATAGGTGGTCCATTATAGGCTGAAACTTGAAAATTGTTCGATATTCTAATGAGGAAAAACTTTGCTTTTCATAAGTAGAATCTTACCTCCTCCTTGTCTTCAAGACTAAGATGGCGTGTGTGTGTGCCAGTTCGACAAAAGTAGGGAAAAACAAATATATGTGCCCTTAAAATTCACCTCATTTGTTTTTTCGTGTCATTTTTCGAACCGAGACACATTATGTCACTGTTTGTCATAAGGATGTGGAAGACCTCAACTTCGATTTTAAAGGAGCGTCGACGATAAAGTTTCAATGATTTTAGTATTAGTCCATCATGGACCACCTCACCACTATCAAAGTGGTCTACTTTAGAATTTGCCTCTTTTCGCCAATTTATTTAACATTTTTAAGTATTGAAATAAGAGAAATGCTAATTGTTACCGAAAAGGAAGTTAAAGGTTGCAAAGCTGAATATTGAATATATATAGCATAAAACTCAGAAATGTATAGCCACTAATATGGTAACATGAATATCTCTACGTTACAACTAATTAGTTAACATAAAGATCAAAATCTTCTATGGTAGCATGCAGTCTTCATCTATCTTCTTGGTCGTTTCAACATTTTTATCCAAAACAAGCAGACAAATCATTTCCAAATTTCGTTCACTCTCCTCCACCTGAATATATAGCTGAAAACATCATTAAGCAATAAACAACTATTTTATATTAGAGACAAATTCAAAGTACTACTGATCATGGTACAAATTAAAGCAAGATTATAAATTAAAAACACTACCACTTCTAGCAAATATATTTAGAAACATGAAACTCACCTTATTATAAAAAATCATGTAACTTTTAGGCTGATCATGAACTAACACCATTCTTCTTGGATTTCTATTAGTTTATCTTTTGAGTATATCAAACACTTGAAACCATCAATGTACTGCATATATTATAACAAAAAATAACCATGTTACTTTAGAACTCTACAAAATATAAATGTAAACTTAGATTACATACAACTGACCATATATATATATATACTTACGTGTCAAACATAGTCTTCATTTTTGGGTAATTCGTATAGTCATTGAGTAATGGATCCAAATAATATATGATTTCTAATATGCCATCAATGACAAATAACACCCAATGTCCACTACACAAATGTCCAAGTTAGTCGGGGAGAGAGCAGTGAGGGAGAGAGCCGTGAGAGAGAACCTAGAGAGATAGAGGTTGTTGTTAGAGGATTGAGAGTCAAACTAAGTCAAGCTACAAGATATAAATATGAATTAACACAGTGACACAATACTTATTAAATTATGTAAAAAGCACTAAATAGCTTAAAGTTGCAACATTATTATTCATGCTGGAATTAACAGCAATTCCTCTAAATTAAGCTCACAGTTAACCTTCTTAACCAAAAGCTCCTTGATTGGTTATTCTAAGTGAGTAAATTATTTTTACCCACTCGCTTTCCTTGGATAATCAATTTGTGTTCAACAGACTATCATGTAACTTCTACGGTAGTTAGAAATCATGCACAAGTTTCAAATTAAAGCTGGTAACAGCCAATAATGTTTCACACTTTCACATGAGAATGCCTATTGCAAAGCATCATGTATGATGATGAATCACTAAATTCTAAATCCTTCTTAATGTTTTTTCTGTCTCATTCTACTTTCTTAATAATATTAATTTCATTGATATACTCTTCTTACAATAACTTATATAGGTTTTATCTACACAAGCCCAAACAACAAAAAGTGAGATTTTATCATCTTTTACATGATGTGTTAAACCCAACTTTCACACTAATGTATTTATGTTAATGTCTTGTGTGTCAACTAAACAACCATAACACTCTCATCTCTACAACATTGAGCATTATGCAATATTCTTTCACAGATAACACTTGATACACTCTTCTATTTGACAACCCTCTTGAATCATATATCTTCCACTATTACTCTACTATTTCATACAAACCATAAGTCATAATACTCAAAAAATGATACTACTACTAATACGGACTTAAAAGAGTATTTGTTGATTTAGAGAACTTTTTACACTATTCTAAGCATTGTAGTGCAATTGCAACTCAGGTGCTTCTCAAGTCTCAACAATTGCTAATGAGGTTAACTGGTTAAGCAAAACAAGATACAATAGTATTATATATAGTATAGGATACAATACGTTTATGATATATTAATGTATATGCATAAATATACTATTGTAAATTAAAAAAACATTAACAATTCAATCAAGGATTGAAATATATGTTAGAAGGGACTAAATTTAAAGTGTTAGAATATAATATACATCATATTGAAAATAGAAAACATAAAACCTATCATACACGAGTTGCAACCATAACTCTGTCCAGCAAAATCATGTTAATTGTGTTATGACCCTAGTACCTCAATTACAGTTCCAAGATAATCAAGAACAGATGGAATCTTGGCTTCTGCAGAATCAGTATAAAGCTGGAATTGAATGAATCAAAGGTTCAGTGTTTAATCACATAACAGATTCATAATATTTTAATTTGCCTACATACAGAAGGGTAATGAGCAGGCATTACAGTGCTCATTACAGTTAACTATAAACCTTTTTCTAATTCTAGGAAATAGTAATAATTTCTCAAACAAATTGTGCAACTTAAATCTATGTGCACAACTGCTTCCACCAATACCTTGTTAATCATATTCTGTTTAGAAAACTTGAGTGATTCAGCCTCCTCTTTTGAGTTAGCTGCCTTAATTTTGGCCTTTACCCTCTCCAACTGCAAAAACAAAGTCAATACTGGTCAGCTTTTACCACCATAAACTGCATGAGCAAGACAAAAATATTGCCATTTTCGAGTAAAATGACCTATTTTTGGTATATAAAAAAAGAAGTTACGAACATGTTTCTAGATAAAAACTACTAAGAGCCCATTTCAGAAGTAAAAATAAATCAGTTATCTCTTCATCTCCCTGGAGGCCAGATTATAATTCATTTATAAACAAACGCAAGTTAAATAAAATGCTTGTAATATTAATAACAATCAAACAGTCTAGACAAAGTAAATCAATTTACTCGTTCGAATGATCAAATTCAAAATCCTATGATAAATGTTAGATGCCATAAAGTAAGCTAAAAGAATATCTTGCAAAGACACTTAGCAACTGCCCTTCATAACTAGCTTGAGTTATAACATAACAAAACTGAATGATACAATCCTCATCTCAAGATGTACAACAAATATGTAGAATTACCTCACAAAATAGAGCATTAATCTGCTTCATGTCCTTGTCAGCCAAGTCTAAGAAGACCTGAAAATCAATTATAAATCAAATACAATAAATGACTTTTAAGTTGCACCATAAGCTTCGTGCGTTGGAAAAAAAAATACACGGTCAAAGTACATAAAGACAGATTGGAGAGAATAAATGGTGATGAATGTACACACTTGTTGCCTACACTTTACAGGAAGTTCAGAAAGAACATCCTTTTTAAGCCTCCGAATCATCGTTGTTGCCTTCATCAAATTGTGCAATTCCTCATGATTACTTGCCCCTTGATAAAGTCTAAACATTCCCTGGAAGATCCATGCAAACGATAAGCTGGACTACTTATCCAGTAAAACAAACGGAAAGTGGGTAATTTAAAAGTGATATATGTAACGAAGAGATGACTTACACACTTGCAATACCAGTTACCATATTCATGAACATTCTTATACACATCAGGATACAAAGCTTCCAGCTATAAAACAATTTCAAAAATATTATCAGAATCTAGATTCCATCAATGTCGAGCAATAATGAGGTGTTGGACCTAACGAGACATAAATAACTTACTTGTTTGAATAGTTCAATTGGTCGTGATAAAGCAGGAGTTCCACTAAGCAATATTGCATATTGTGCTTTCTGAAATCAGCAGAGATTTTAGCTTTTTAGTGAAGAAAGCATGAAAGAGTCGGATAGATATTATTCAGCAGCTAAGCAGTCTCTACAGAAACTTGACTAAAAAAAAAGCTAAAATATGATCCAATCAAAATGTTTCGCATATAGCACCAGACTACCTTTTGGGGAGGAGGGTAAGGTAATCATGATAATTAGAAGCCCAATTTTCAATACCCAATTAATCCTCCTGCAAAACAAAACAGCTATTCCTCACGTGAATCTAATATTAATTGCATCCCCATTTAAAGGAAAAACAACTAAGAAATACTCAGTGTCTATCATGGATCTTAAACATAGGAAAAGACAAATATCACGTTGCAGGTTATTGTCTCAAAAAGTAAACTGAAGCCCATCAAAATATTATAGACTGAATTATTAAGAATTCATCCTTATATAGAAAAATCAATTGTGTCTTGGAGAGAAGCCCTTTTGTATTCCCATTGTACACCTTTGAGGTAAAAACTTAGGGTCCGTTTGATGGTCAGGATAGGGAAAAAGGATATGATACATTAATCATATCCTACTAAAATCTCATGTTTGATGCGTCAAAGGGATATGATAAAATAAACCATTTTCCTATCCTATTCTGACTTTCCTTTGTAATTCTTATCCTGAGTATAGGCTGAGTTAGAAATTATCCTGATGGGATTAGAAGATCATTCCTTATTTATTATCTTGATATTCTATTATTTTTAAAATATTGTCATTTTTAAAATAACGAGAGCATGTATTTTCTATTATAATTAATAACATACCATTTTTATAATATTTAATTAATTATGAGAGCAATTTTTTCATTTAATTACAATGATATCATGTTTGTTATCATGTGCGCATCAAACACATGATATGATTAATGTTTATCATGTCCTTATCATATCCTATCTCTATCCAACTTTATATCATATCCTGCCTCTATCATATCCTGACCATCAAATGGGCCCTTAATGCTTAAAATATCGGGAAGAAAAAAAAGCAAGCTATCAACAACAACCAAACGAGTTGAAATAATAAAAGGAAAGTGAAGACCTAAAAGGAAGAATTTCAAAAAAAATATAGTATACTTTTGTTTCCTTTTCTCCTTGGGAATGGCAATTGGACCCAGACCTATGGACACCCGCAAAAAATACCCATTATGGGTAGGGTAAAACCCCGCTTTATGGGTCTGGGTTTGGGTATGGGTAATTACCCGCAAATTTGGATGGGTATGGGCACGGGTATGACCACTATACTACCTAGTCCCACAACCCGCATATATGTATTTATATAATATGATAAATAATTTAATTATTTTTGGTGTACAATTAATTAATTAATTAATTAAATTATTTAAGCCTAAACATAAACCTAAAATAACTTAATAAAGTAACCCTACCCATCCTAATGTGTTAAATCTCTGCCGCTGTCGGCCTTTCTTTGCTTTTTGGCTAAATACTACAATTCTTACTATCTTATGAGTTGATTTGAAATTTTTTGGATCATAGTTTTATTTCAATTCTAATGTTTTTTATTGTCTTTTCATACTTAAAGTGCGGGTAATGAGTGCGGCTATGGGCACTTAGGTGCCTATAGGGTATGTGGAAGAGCACTAAAGTTGTTGCCCACGAGGGTTCGGGCTTGGGTACAGACATATTTTACAAACGCAGATATGGAGATGGGTACTATAGTACTCTACCCATTGGGTACCCATTACCATCCCTATTTCTCCTTTTCTTGATTATAATGGCATGTTACAACAACAACAATCAGAACTTTTTCCATTAGGTGGCGTTTGATACAGAGATCAATCAACACTATAAAGTCCTATGCGTATTCGGTTCACACTTCACAGATAGACCATTACATTACCTCTAAAACTACTCTAATGTTTAGGCGTTTAGTTTTTCTTGGTCTCTCTCCACTGAACTATACTCCGCCTAGTCAACCTTCATTAGGGGTACTTCTACATCTAAGACACTTTTCCGTCATTCTAAAATGGGACCACCCCAATTTTCTTTCTAATGATTGTATTTCTAAATCTTTTTGTTTTTTTGTGACCACTCATCCTACAAAATAATCTCATCTCTGTGACACTAAGTTTATTTTCTCATTTTTAGTTACCGCCCAAAATTGCAATTCCATAGAATATTGTAGTCCGATTAGCTTGAGTGGTACTTTCAATAAACTCACACTTAAAACATCCCTTCATTCCATCCATCCTATTTGGATCTTAGGTTGACATCTCTATTCCCCCCCGTCACTTTTTAGTCGATGGTATTTAAAACATCGGATTTGTGATGTTGTATATTCCCTAATTTGCATCACTATGTTATGATTTGTGTATCTCCAACTTTTTATTCATTTCATAAAAAAACTAAATGATATGTTCATCAAGTTCATCTAAAACCAAGATAAAAGGGCGAGTTTTAGCATGGGACAATTGTCAAATTGCCCCATCTTAGATCAATTTTGTTTTATTTGCTATTACTTGTACACCCTGTATTTTATATTCAAATTTATAGCCTTATTCAATTATAATTTGGCTCAAATTAATTTACTTGAATACGTTATTTTTTTAATCTCCCATTTAAAAATCTAATACGTCTATCCCATTCTTAATAATTTTTTTAATTTGAAAACATATACATGATTAAATCTGGACTAAAAAAAAATATTTACTGCATTATTTATAAAAAAAATAAATTTAGTTTGTATCTAACTTTGTAATATTAATCCCTTCAACAAAACTTTGTACTATTAATTAGGGTTAAATAAATTTTTGATCCCTATAAATATAGCAAATTTTGTTTTTAGTTATTTGTCCCTCTAAAAAAATTTATCATGCGGTTTTAATTTTAATTTAATGGGAACTAAAATTTTTTGTATCTATAAATATGACGAATTTTTTTTTAGCTCTTCTAAAAAAGTGACATGTTTTTGTCCCTCCAAAATATTTTAGTCCCCATTAAATTAAAATTAAAACTGATATATGATAATTAAATAGGGCTTTAAATTGGAATATAAAAATGAAGGGTGTACAACTAATAGCAAATAAAACAAAACTGATCTAAGATGGGGCAATTTGACAATCTCCCCATGTTAACAAGAGATTTTTCTCATGGACATTGTGCAGACAGTTATCAAATGTCACTTTTCAACCTTTGTCCAGGTTCGTTTTTAGAGAAAAGGGGAAGAACTCTTCATTTGGTGAAGCTGAGTTGAAGATTCAATTTGGTGCCCAAATATTTGAACCTGAATATGAGCCACACCAAATGAATGATTTGTTCCCCACGTATAAGGCTAAATAAGGGATGGCAACTTGACCATAACTTGCATGAGGTATGACTCATTAATGTTTCCTTTCCTATGGAAAAAAGGGGTTCTCTCTAGGTTCTCACTGTTACATAAATGTATAACAGGGGGTTTTAGTTCGCTCATTTTTATTTTGGAGTTTTGAGATTAGAATGGGCACCTCCTCCTCATCATCATCATCATCTTCGTTCTCCTCACTTGTACCATCGCTATTAGATTCATCATCGTCATCATCATCTTCATTTTCTTCATCATCATCGTCATCATCCTCTGAAACTTCCACCCATTTAGATTTTGATGCCTGGGTGGAAGAAGAAAGAAGTCAGACTATAGCAGATAGCTTTTGAATCTTTTCATTATATGAGGAAAAAAAAAGTAAAGGCAATAAGGGGTGTGTGGCGTTAAAGCTAGATATGTCAAAAGCATATGATCGTATCGAGTGGAATTTTTTAATTGAGGTGCTTCAGTCTATGGGTTTTTCTCAGAAAAGTTAGAACTTGATTTTCAATTGTATTTCCACTGTTTCTTTCTCTGTTTTGTTGAATGGAAGTCCTTGTCAGAAGTATTATCTTCAACGAGGGCTCCGTCAAGGGGACCCTTTATCTCCTTACCTATTTATCTTATGTGTTGAGGTTTTTTTTGGGCTTCTAAATAAGGCACAAGCAGAAAAGGGTCTCCATGGAATTTAAATTGCTAGAGGAGCTCCAAAAATTAATCATTTATTTTTTGCAGAAGATAGTCTTATTTTTTGTAGGATTCTTTTCAAGATTCTCAGACCATTCTAGAAATTCTTAATACTTACTAATCTGCTTCTAGACAACTTATTAATTTGGATAAATCTGAAATCTCTTTTAGCTGAAATGTACCTGATGATCGTAAAATCTTGTTCCAAGGTTGGATACAAATTAAGGTTGTTGAGTGTCATTCAAAGTATCTGGGGCTGCCTGCTTTTGTTGGTAGGTCTAAGAAACAAGTTTTCAATTTTGTCCAAGATAGGGTGTGGAAGAAGCTGAAAGGTTGGAAAGAAAAATTTCTATCAAATGCTGGAAGAGAAGTTTTGATCAAATTAGTGGTTCAAGCAATTCCTACGTATGTGATGAGTTGTTCTCTACTTCCGATAGGTTTATGTGAGCATATTGAAAGTATGATTAGTAAGTTCTGGTGGGGTAACAAACAAGGTGAGCGTAAAATTCATTGGATTAAATGGGAGACATTATGTAAGGAAAAAAGAAAGGTGGAATAGGCTTTCGAACATTTCATGAGTTTAACCTTGCAATGTTGTCTAAACAAGGTTGGCGCGTTATGCACAACGATGACTTATTGATCTCACAATGTTTGAAAGCAAGGTATTTTCCTAGAAGCAATTTCTTGAAAGCTTCAACTGGTTACTGCCCAAGTTATACATGGAGAAGTATTTTGCAAGCACGAGTGGATGTTATTGAGAAAGCTGGTATTTAGAGAGTAGGAGATGGTCGCCTAATTAATGTATGGGAGGATAATTGGCTTCCTTATCAAAATGGGCACATGATTAGGTCCCCTAAACCCCCTAATTGTGATATTATGTTTGTCTCGGATCTCATTCACCATGATATTCGATGTTGGAATGCTCCTTTAATTAATGAAATTTTTCTCCCTTTTGAGGCTCAACAAATTCTTCAATTGCCAATTTCTTTCTCCCAATCGCAAGATGACTTTGTGTGGGGCGCTTCACGGTCAGCTACTTTTTCTGTGAAGAGTTCATACCATTTCTTAAAGGCAAGGCGTGAAGCAGAAGGCTCACATAGCTCAATGCAGGACAATAATCACCTGGTGTGGAAAAAATTATGGAAAATAAAAAGTATCCCAAGACACATCTACCTTTCTTCTACATGAAAAACTACCAGTAAAAAATGAACTTTTTAAAAAAGGAATAAGTAACGATCCATTGTGTGTTCTTTGTGGGCAACATAATGAAACAATTTCACACCTCTTTATGGAGTGTCGTTGGTCAAAGCAAATATGGTTTGCTTCCTCTTTAGGTGTGGTATTTAATTTGCATGATTCCAGGTACGTACCTTTTCATAAGTGGTTGGAGGAAAATATTATTGATGTCGATGAGGATATTATAGTCTAAGTTTTGGCCTTGTGTTATGAGATATGGTGTGCTAGAAATAAGAAATGTTATGAAACACAAAGATCTATTGTGAATTTGAAAAGTGCAAGTACGGTGTTGATAGAGACACTAAGTGGAGGTCCAATTTTGCCAATATATGATGTTCATTGGACACCTCCTTTTAATGGTTTCTATAAGCTTAATGTTGATGCAGCAGGTCCGATAGAAGGTGATAAGTAGGGTATTGGTGTTGTTGTGAGAGATAATGAAGGTGTTGTCATTGGTGCTAGCTCCTGGCAAGTCTTCTCATTACCAGATTCAGAGGTTGCAGAAGGTGTTGTCGTTTTTGCTATGCGAAAGGGTTTGGAATTTGCGAAAGACATGTCTTTTCTAAATCTTTAGCAGAATCAGATGCTTCTAATGTGGTTTCAGCGTTGAATGCTGACCAACAATCTCCTAACTATGTTGGCTCTATTATTCGAGATTGTATTAGTTTTAAGGGTAGTTTTCGTAGTTTAAATTTTTT
>Ga0315914_1001199_pt1 | contig 37818 bp, 19 predicted proteins | sample MpolenodulesMG_FD_203920 | JGI IMG/M metagenome (GOLD analysis project Ga0315914, IMG submission 203920) | Medicago polymorpha root nodule microbial communities from Los Angeles, California, United States - elongated nodules | ecosystem: Host-associated > Plants > Roots > Nodule | place: USA...
TTTGCATGTGTATGCTGTAGTTTTTTTTTTTTAGATTTAGGGTTTGTTTAAATTTTGATCTTGCTTGCAAGAAATGATACAATGTTACATGTAAATGACTTATGTTGCTTAATTGTGGTTAAATGTTTGCATGCTAATGTTGTAATTTTGAGTTTTAGGGTTTATGTATAATTTGCACTCCAAGTCTTTGATGAAATGTTTGAATGAGTTTTTCATTGATTGTTTTTAATTTCTTACTGTGTAGATTTGAAGCAATGGCGGGGTGGATCGACGTTCATGTACAATTCAACGGCGGAGAACCTCAGAGGTTGAAGGTTCGGTGCCTTGGTATAACGTTAAGAGGTCTCAAGGATCAACTTAATGAATCCAACCAAGGAGTCAACCCGAGAGACACAAGGAGGGTGAAATACGTTCGGTATAAACGTCCAACGCTCGACGACGGAAGAGTATCGTTCACTTGGGTGAAATTAACGAATGACGAAAACGTGAAGAGCATATTTTGGGAGCACAACATGTTCCAGTGGATCAATATGCGGGTAACGTTGCTGAGATCAACTGAAGATATAATCAACAGTCTGATTCCGCCAGAAGATCGTGAATAGGTAGGGAATGCACCTTCTAACTACAACAATTATCTTCCTCTGGATGGGGCAATTCAAACTTGTTAAACGGCATGACTCTAGCATTCGACCGACATTTCTATTGTTCCATTCAAAAGATTAGATTTTTGTTAGGCTTGTTTAAATGAAAGTATTGAAGTGTCAATGAATGGACCTTATTCTTTTGACACTTGAATACCGTCATTTAAACCAAGACTAACAATAATTTAATCTTTTGAATGGAACAGTAGAAATGTCGGTCGAATGTTGGAGTGCTACTGCTTAGCAAGTTTGAATTTACCCCATTCATAGGCAAGATAATTGTTATAGTTGAAAGGTACATTCCCGAATGTAATGTAATGTAATGACTCGTTTATATAATGTAATGTAACTTTTATTTGAATTTATTCAATACACAATTTTTATTCGAATTCACGCTGAATTTATTCTAATTCATTTATTTACTTTATTCAATACATTGCAACATAGGTTATATCTATCATAAATATAGTCAAAAAAACGTGAAAAAACTTAACAAAAACGTGCAAAATCAATTAAATTGCATTGAACATCGTCCAATGACCACCGACCAAGGTACGTGAGTTAACTCGCGCACATGCCAGTGGTGCGTGACTTAACTCACGCAGAAGCATTAATGTCCATTCAGCTGTGTGGGAACGAAAAGTACAGGGCGAAGAGGAAAAATCTAAATTTTTTTTTTTTTACACATAAAGCAACTGGCTAATTATATTGATTTAGGCCCCTACCAAGTATGATTTAGGGAACAGACATTAATTTTTTAATCATAAGAACATATACAATTGTGATGTTTCATTCTTTTTAATACTAAACTAAATACACATCTTCACTTTTTGTGTAAGACATTTAATAAATTGTTTTAAAAAAATGAATTTTGTTAAAATATAACGATATATACCCCTTGAAAAAAAAATACTATAATGATACATTGTCATTAATAATTTGTTTTAGGTGCTCAGCTAGAGGAATTAGATGCTTATTGCTCGGCTAGAGGAATTGGATGTTTGTTCTCGTGAGCTTAAATCAGCTGATATGAACAATGCATAAAATATATAAGGTTCGAGGTTCAAACCCGGACCACCACGAAAAAAAGAGGAATTGGATGTTTATTAAAAGGTATTAATATCAAAAATTAAAAAATAAATAATTTGCATACGTGAGACCACTTAAAAACCTAAATAAAAAAACTCCAGTGTAGATGGTTTAATATCCGACAAGTATTGGTTGGATGTTCCAAATGATAAGAAATAATTTTATTTTATATTCCTATATAAATACGTGAGTTAAACTCCCACTACTCACTCTTGTGTTTGTTAAAAAAAAAAAACTCACTCTTTCGAGCATCAAAACCTAGCTCACCTATATATTTTATAATAAAGAAGCCTTTTGAATTATAATAGTAACACACTTTCTTTTTACACATTGTTATATTAGTTGAAAGTGATATATAGATCTGTAACAAAAAAAAAGGTGATATATAGATCTCATTAAATATAAGTGGGACTTATGTGATTTAGTAGAATTTTATTTGAAATAGAGAAGAAAGTAGCGATTTGGTAGAAATTTATTTGAAATAGAGAAGAAAAGTATATTAGAAAATTTAAGTTTTGATTAAAAAAATGTTATGTAATTTAAAATTTCCAAAAACAAACTTTTGAAACTTGTTCTATTGGATTTGTAAAGCACTATGTTGATCTAAACTTATTTCAGTTTAATTCAAGTGTCACAGTTTTAAATTGTAGAATTTGTAAAGTTTGGATGGTTTTATAAAATACGTCTAATAGATTCAATGACCTGATTTGTAGGGGTGTACAACAGACGAGATTAGATCGGGTTGCATGTGATCTGTACTTAGTTTTAAAAGTAGTTCGAATCAATTTTTAGACCTAACTCGATGCTAAATCCAACGCTAAATCCGATAAGGTATGCTTTTAATAAAGATGTGACAGAACAAAAACAAGACTGAGTTGGTCCCAAAACAAGTAACCAATAAATAAATATTTTTTTGGACAAAATAATTAATCAACGATCTTTTTAATTATAGGACAACACCATAATTCCATGAATCGCATTTTCAGTAGCATAATATTCCACTTGGCTTAATGTTCAAGTAGCTTAAAGTGTGAGAGTTAGAGACTCTGTATGTGTCGCGTTTTATAAAAATAAAAATATGTGTCATTGTTATAAAATATACTATTACTTAAATTAACTTGGGAGAGAATGAGTAACTGTTAACTCGAACCCGTCTATGTGTCAACTATGTTCCCCTATTTTTGTATCTGTTTTATTTTTTGAGCGGATTAATTAGATTTGACCCATTGCACTCAAATAGGCGGGTTACAATATTTGGTCACATTTTGTACACCTCAATCGACTTGAACCAATATTCATTATCAGTTTATGTAAAACAAGATAGTTTTTAGGGTTAATATGTTTATAAATATTCGGAATTTTATTTTTAATCCATGTAAAATCTTCTCCAACATTCTTAGTCATCATAAAATTTTCCATCAACAATTTTAATTCCTAATCAGCAATTTTGATCCCTAGAAATGTTGAACGAAAATGTTAAAGAGACTTATAAAGAGTGATTTTATTTTATAACAATTAAAAATTAAATTATGAATATTTCTAAGGACTAAAAACAAATTACCTCTAATTTTTATACAACTATTTGCTGGGGAAAACTCAATTTTTTAAAGAAAATAATAAACTTTAAATAAAGGTGGTATAAAATTGTACAAAAAAAAAGAAAGAATTAATAAATTTTCTACCGTTAAAATTAAAAACATAAACAAGAACAACGAATTCATCAGAGTACAGTGTACTCTACCGCCAAAAACTCGCCGAAGCCGCTGATCTTCCATCGCGCATTCTCGCATTTCGCAACAAATCACCAAAACCTAGTCAATCTCCTTCCTCTCCTCAACCCAAACCCTCAAAACCACCTAGACACATTCCTCAGGTATGCATTTAGTTTAATTTATTTACACCAACACTAATGACTGTGCAACAAAGTTTTACACATACATCCAATCCAATGGTTTACTGACACATCATTAAATGAATAAAAAACTTATCCTGCTTTATGAATTGATTTGGCAACATTTAATTGTATGCATGTGTAAAACTCTAACACCGTCCGTCATTGTTTACAAATTAAACTCTTAGTTTTTTTGCAAGTTTTTAATTAAAAGTTTATATTTTTGCAAGTTTTTATGAAAATGATTGATTTACACTGACAATGTTGACAGTGCAACAAAGTTTTACAGATGCATCTAATGGTTTACTGACACATCATTAAATGAATAAACAACTTATCCTTCTTTATTAATTGATGTATTTTGGATGTGTAAACTTTGTTACACTGTTGGTGTATATAAATGAAAATCTTAGATTTTTGCATGTTTTTTTTTTATGAAAATGATTGTTTTTGTATTTTGTGAAAACCTGAATTTATTTAAAGTTTAGTTTTTGCATGCAACTTATTCATTGAAGGTTTAGTTATTGTGAAAACATTGATTTTGCAAGTTATTATTCATGAATAGTTTGGTTTTTGCAAGTTTTCTTATGTGTTTGTGCAATGTCCTTATTAGATGCGCCAGATATTTTGGACGATTTCTGTTTGAATTTAGTAGACTGGGGTTGCAGCAATGTCCTTAATATTGCCCTTGAAAATGATGTTTATCTTTGGAATGCTTCAAATAAATCCACTGCAGAACTTGTTAGTGTGGATGAGGAAGATGGTCCCGTCACAAGTGTTAGCTGGTGTCCTGATGGAAGCAGATTAGCCATTGGTTTGGACAGTTCGCTCGTGCAACTGTGGGATACCACTACAAATAAACAGGTAAATAACATCATTTTTTCTTTTGGTTCTGTTTGGGTTCTTTGTATTCATCATTCTGAACATGTGAATAATGCGTGTTTAGTTTCTATAATTATAAGAAGTGAGTATAAATCCCTGTTACATAATCAAGTTAATGATTCAACACTAAACAAATATTGCCCTTTAACCATTCTTTCTTTGTATAGTTTCAAACTTGAAATTGTTATCTATTATTCTCATGTTTGCGTGGGTTTCATTTTGGTTGAAGTTGTTATATAATATTCTCATGTTTGTGTGGTTTCGTTTTGGTGTCTGCAGCTAACCACATTGAGGAGTGGACACAGAGCCGGAGTGAGTTCACTGGCTTGGAACAACAGTCATATTCTCACAACAGGAGGAATGAATGGTAAAATTGTAAATAATGACGTTAGAGTGAGATCTCACATCAATTCGTACAGGGGTCATACTGATGAGGTTTGCGGCCTCAAGTGGTCGCTTGATGGAAAAAAATTGGCGAGTGGTGGAAGCAATAATGTTGTTCACATATGGGATAGGTGTGCGGTTTCTTCAAGTTCACGGACTACCCGTTGGCTTCATAAGTTTGAGGAACACACAGCTGCTGTCAAGGCGCTGGCTTGGTGTCCGTTTCAGAGTGATTTGTTAGCTTCTGGTGGAGGTGAAGGTGATCAATGTATTAAGCTGTGGAACATGCACACGGGTGCACGCTTGGATTCTTTTGACACGGGATCAGAGGTATGCGCTTTGCTCTGGAACAAAAACGAGCGCGAGCTTCTTAGCTCACATGGTTTGACTAAGAACCAGCTTACCCTTTGGAAGTATCCTTCCATGGTGAAGATGGCTGAGCTTAACGGTCACACCTCGAGGGTGTTGTACATGACACAAAGTCCAGATGGGTGTACCGTGGCAACTGCAGCCGCGGACGAGACTCTGAGATTTTGGAATGTCTTTGGAACCCTAAAAGCAACACCAAAGACAAATCATGAGCCCTTTGCTAATTTTAACCGTATCCGTTGAAGATGATTGATGTAAAAGACCAAGATTTATTGTTCTGCTCCAGCCAAGAAAATTCAGTTCGTCTCTAGAACTACCATCCTAAGCGAACTTGTAACCATCTTGTTGTTTGCGACTTTATGTTAACATAATTTTGCAAACATTTTGTTATTTCTGTAAGGTTAAACTTGCTCCCGACCTGACATTTTCTGCTATTACAATGCAAAGTTTTTCTGCTAGACGAGAAGTCAGATCAATCAAGATTGGTCCTGGTGGACACCTTTTAACCGGAAAATGGTTGGAGGAACCCATGGTGGCAGCATACGCTTGAGTCATACATCCATTTTCAGTCTCATATCAATCTTTCTCTCTTTGATGAAGAAGTGATATTTATCATGGTTACTTTCAGCTTAAGAAAGGGACCTTTAATCTTAAGTTCAAAAGGCAAAGTTGATGCAGCTTCATGGTATCGTGCTAGTCTTCTTGTATCCTTGATACTTCTAGCCATATTATAGAGCAGCCACCTCTTGTCCTAACAACCATGTTGCAACGAAATCTATGTGGTATGTGAAGGTGAGATACTTAGCACAAATAGTGATAAGTGTGACGACCCTTTTATTGTTGAGAGTAATCCTCTTATACATGACCCCTATGATGTCTTCCCTGGCATTGTTATCAACCGTATCCATTGAACATGAAGAGTTGTGTAACTGGGGCGAACCGAGTTGCAGTATCTAAATGATAGTCCCACCCTTTGGTTTTCTTGGTAGTCCTACCCTTTGGTTTTTTTGGCAGTCCTACCCTTACCCTTAGTTTTGTATTAGATAGAAATTGTTTAATTGTTTTTAATGGTATCCCAATCCCTGTTCTAGTTTTTATAGGTACACAAATGTATAAATATAGACTTTTTTTTATGGGAAGATACATACATTTATACAGTAAGCAAATGTATGCGTATGTTCATACACACATGACTTGGAATTAATGGATATAATTTAATTTTTTTATTTTTCACTTTTACTTTTTATCTCTGTTTTTTTATGTTTTGGGAAAAGGCTCACATCTGCAAGTCGGTTTGTTGTATAAGTAAAGTGCATGGATTTAACGAGCTTGAATTTGAAGTCTTTATATTTGTCTGTATTTAGGTTAATTGTGATGCACCGCCTTCGGGGTGTTCATGGTAATGTTCCTTTACGGTGTTTTTTTTTCTGTGAAGGGAATCACAATTAGCTTAAATGCAAGGAATTTTAGGGACCTCGCAAGTAGTATTGTGTTATGACTCTTGTCATATTTTTGGGTAAAAGTTGTAACTTTGTTTCTAATCGAAAACAAGATCATTTATCAAAGAAAAAGCCAATGGCCTGTATTGTTTTTTTTTTCCACCTTTCGTATCATTCTTTTTTCTGTTGTATAGATTACATTTATTGACTGAATATTCTTTTTCTGTTGGTTGTTGTACATTTATACCACTCTCCCTAACACGATAAGAAGAACCCTTTTTAACAGAATATAAAAAGGTAGATTCAGTGAGCTCAAACATTGATTTTTGAAGCCATCGCTAGAGGAGCACTTACACCGAAGCGTCCAGCTCATCATCCTACAGCTGTCTCCAGCTCTTGTAACCTTGAGCCCACAAAAGGTGTGATTTTGATCCCTTTTTGCTTTTCAATGCATGCATGGATGGTTGATATTTATCTGTATTCTGTTATATACATCTGTTATGGTAGTGGTGTTGGTTGTTGTGTTGTCAGCCTCTAGACGTTTGTTGGTTGTGTTCTGTTCACCAATGTAGTCAGGGTCGAGTTTTTATGTAGTATCGGTAGGCTGGTGAAGGAGCGTAAACTCTAGGGTCGTAACACTTTCGTAAGTAGGATCAGTATGCTAGAAAACAGATTAAACCAGGAAAAGCAGAGGAAACCAGCCCATTACTTCTTTTGTTTGAAGAAAACAGAGAAAAACAGAGCAAAAACGAACTAGTGTTAAGTCGAAGCACGGTTGAAGTGCCGTGGCATGTAAGGTCGTATGATCCTACGAACCGGCACTTGACCCTGACTACACTGCTGTTCAATATAGTTTTTTTTTAATAAGCTGCTGTTCACTATAGTAATTTGCTGTCTCTTATGTTTCAGCTCTTGTGCTAAATTCTTGATTCTGAGTAATAAACTTGTTGGCTTAGAAAATAAGTGAATAGATAGGATGAAGTTGGATTTATCTTTGAACAAATGTCTATTTCTATTATGGTATAATAAGCAGAGTTCAGTTTTCCCTGGATTCAGAAGCATTTTTTGAGACACTCATATCTACGTGCACCAACCATTGTTTTCAAGCATGTGGCTAGCTTGCTGAAACCATCAACTCCTTAGTATGTGAAGAAGGGGTCTAAAGTCTGTAATAGTAGTGGGTTTGACTAAATGTTAACTAAAAACCTAATGTTAGTGAATCTAAATCGTTTTAAATATTTCAATTCCTTAACAATAGTAGTCGGCTTTTGTTTTGGCATGTTGCATGTATAAAGCTAATGTTTGAAATTTTGTTTAAGCCTTATATTAGTTATTTGAGTTAGTTTACCATTTTTCTTGGTTTTGTTAAAATGCAAGCTTTGTTATTTTTCCTTACGATTCTCTTTCAATGAAATTCATTTTACCTATAAAAAAACTATTTATATTTCACCCCTTCATAAAAATAAGCTAGCACTTGTCACATCGCAAGTAGATCCGTCCTGAGTCTTCCACCATTTTTCATGTTGTTGTTGATTCAACCTTGTAATCTCGTTTGTTATGTAGTAAGAAAAAGGGCATTTCCTCATGTAAGTGTAACTTATAGAGCAGTTATATTTCTAATTGTGTTTTTTTGTTTGTGTTTTCTGTCTATTGGAGTGAGTTGCACAATTGAACTTAACTTAATTAATGATTAAAGATATAAATTATATATTACAATGCTTATATACCCGAGTAACGGTTATTAGTAGGAAATGATTGAAAATTACAAAATTGGTTATAACTCTAACTTGTTGAACCAGCTCTTTAACTAACTGAAATATACTCCTTAAATTGATAGACACATCTAATCTACAACTTTGCCAACTCTCTACTAGATGGCATCCCCAACCTCAATGATCCTCACATACCACAACTTCTCAAAGTTGCTGCTGAATTTGCATCCAGTGCTTGTAAAGTTATTACCAATCTGCGTTTTTTATCTTCTGAAGTCAAACTATATCTAATATTTTATTGAAAGACAATCACATATGCATTGCCGCCAGTAAGATACAAATATATTCTACATTTGTGTAACTTGATCCGTCCTTTGTGTCTATATATGTGTGTGTGTGAAAAATATATATCTTTTATTGCGATCTTGTAAAATTTGTATTATATAAATTTGAAGAATGTTGTAAAAAGATGCAAGTTGGGGTGGACCGTCTCACTTTTGATTTTAAGAATGGTGTTCCTTACTGCAAATTATCGAAGAGGGGTCCTTCTAGCTGTTGAAAATGTATCGACGAGGGGTCCGGTTAGCTGTTGAAAATGTATCGAAGAGGGGTCCGGTTAGCTGTTGAAAATGAAAATGCAAAATGATGAAACCAAATAGCCATTTAAGTTTCTTGATTGAACTTCAAGTAAATTTTCATCGCTGTTTCCTATCGCTATATTGTTATTCTTATTCCTACGTGTCATAAATTTTTTAGGACATAATATGCAGCTTAGTGTGAGTGGGATTGAACATCTCTACAACCTCAGAATCATGTATATGTGTGCGTGGGAGCAATATTTCATTCAGAGGCCCAGAATAACCTTCCTCTAATCTGGATCTCTTACCGGATTTGGATCCAGTAAGAGATCCAAATATTCATCTGTGAGTAACTTTGGAAAGGCACCTCATGTTACAACGAGGATAAAGAAAATTGTCAGGTTTGATGATGATGACCTCTTCCATCTCTTTTCAGCAGCACCATACATACATATTATTCTAGTCAACATGTTATTGGAGTTAATGGATGTATTTTATTTTCTAAATATAAACACATACTTTTTTGAGCTGGTTTGATGTGAATTGACTCTTAATTTTAACCTATGATCCCTTTTTGCAGGAGTAATCAAAATAGCACGACATTATAGACTTTTTGATAAGCTCTTCTCTTGAACACTTTCTCCCTCTTATTGTCATTATGAATGAATAGTGAGTTGTTTTTATAAGTTAGTGCATGGAATTTGTTTGGTTTAGTCATGAAATTATAGGAAATGCCATTGTACATGTTAATAGCTTGGTGAAGTTACATAAGTTTTGGAGAATTAACTGTGAACCATGTTAGGATTTCTACAAAATCAGTCGATATGTCCGAGTGGTTAAGGAGACAGACTTGAAATCTGTTGGGCTTCGCCCGCGCAGGTTCGAACCCTGCTGTCGACGTTTTTACAATATTCAAAATGGCCTAGCGGCAGAAACTTTTGCCTTACAAAAAAGTTAGGATTTCTACAGTACATGTGCAAACTCAATGTGTTTCAGTACAGTTGGTCTTTGAATCAATAGCAAAATCCATGTGTTTCGGTACTGTTACACAACATAAGAAGTTGATTTTAAAAAATAGCCACATTGTCTACTTGATTAATAGCATGTTTGGTTAGACCTTTTGTATTTAAGCATGAAAAAATGATCAACTTTGATAAATCCTCAGTTGGTACTGTTTAGTTTATAATTGCGGTGGTGAATGAAAAACTCTGCACTGTAATTAGGTTAGTTTAATCTCAATTGTATACGATGTAGTGTGAATTTACATATGCTTTTGGCACCTCTGTATGCCCCAATATATATTCTTTTGGTTCATTGATGAGTTTTGGGGGTTATTTTATACTGTTTTGGACTGAGAATTTGGACAGCAACTGGTCACCTCGCCTTCCCCCTGCCCTGTTTGGTATCTTTCTCACTTAATTATTGATCAAACGTGCCTGGAATCTCTTTATATAATAAATTTGTGCTTATGATTACTTGCGCAAATAATTATTTAGGATTTTGGATTTGCATCTTGGGTTTTGGTTATTGATTGATTTAATTTAATTAGCAAAGCTAAGCAAATCTGTAGAAAGATTGTCTCCTTTTGTTTTTATTTTGAATTTGGCTAGGATTATGGAATTAAGTTGCTTAAGGACTCAGTTCCCTATGTCTAATTAGTCAATTAGAGTTGAATCAATAGTCATAAGTCAATGTAAATCAAGTAGTGGTAGTTGAATTAAAAAGAGAAGTGAAGAGGAGATGGGTGAACGAGTGTTAAAGCCAAATCTGATGCAAGTTGACTTGTTCATAAGTTAGAAATGAAATTTGTTTTAACCATAAAAGAACTTGGGAGACAGTGGAATACTAGATTGAATTCAACACTTTTAAGTTTGAATTATATTCAGTCCAAATATATCTGATATCCACTTTTTACTGCAATTTTACTGAACTTCCATTGGTTTTACTGCCATCTTAAATTATGTTGATGACCTGGCACTAATTTACCTCAAATTACAAACTGGTCTCCTTAAGTGGGCCCCCTGCAAGTGGACGGTAGGATTAGACTCCTCGGATTAGTCAGTTTTTGGGACGGATACCGAGTTTTAAAAAAATAAAACCCTCAAATTACAAGTGTTAAACAGTTGCTTGCTAGATATCATGTTCAGCATAAGAGATCTTGAAGCAGTAAGGTCCAAGAAAGACATTTCCTTATGCCAAAGGAAATACACCCTTGACTTGGCTACAATATGCAGGGTTATTGGCTTCTAAACCATCTTCCCCTCTATGGATCCTAGTTTAAAAATTCATTGTAAATATGGCCTACCGTTATTTGATACTTCAGTATTTGGAATATTAACATGTAAACTGTGACATATGTTATTTGCAGATTAAGCCAATTCCACTCTTCACTTACTGACACACACCTCAAAGCTGCTTTACGGATTCTGCATTACTTGAAGAACAACCCAGGTAAAGGCATCTTCGTCTCCAATGCTTCCAATCCTCATTTCGAGGGGTTTTGTGACTGACTGGGGCTCTTGTCCATAGAGTAGAAGGTGAACCACTGAGTTCTGCTTTCTTTGTAGCTCTCTCATTTCATGGAAAAGCAAGAAGCAATGCATAGTTTCTCGTTCTTCCTCAGAGGCATAATATAGAGACTAGCTAATTCAGCTTGAGGCTCAATGGTTGCTTTATCTTTTACATGATTTCAACAAAACATTCTACCAAAGTGCTTCTATACTGCTGTCACAACATTTCAGCTTTGAACATAGCTGCAAATATGATCTTTCACGAACACACAGAACACAGAAATGGATTGCCATATAGTTCACGACAAGGTGTAATCCAGAATGTTACACCTCATGCTGACCGCTTCAAAGGACCAACTTGCATTTTATTAAAAAAACTTCTGCACCTTGGTTAAGTATACTACTTAACCCATTTGACTTAGTCTTTAGCTATCTCATAATTAGTTAGAAAACATTTACACTGTTAAGTTTCTGTTAAGCTTATATTTTATTTCAGTTTTAGTTGTTTTGTAATCTTCCCCTTTTTATCCTTGGTGATATAAAAGAGGAACCATTAACATTGTATCTTCTCAATTGAACAATTCAATAGAATGAAGAATATTTAATAATCTCTTGTGTCAATTGCATTTTCTCTGATCTTCCATGAATGAACATTTCTGAGTTCATTCCACTATGCACTTGAGTCAATGGTTCGATCTCCTTGTGTTGGTCTAAATGTACAGGGCTCTAGTTCTAATTACTGGGTTGTTTTTGGTGCACTTTTGTTTCTTCATTCTTTTATGTGTATATTTGATTTTGCGGATACAAAAATGATTTTAAATACATTAATATTATATATGGTTATACCTCAAAGAGCGTTGTTTAAGGTCTGAAAATTACCACTGTAAAAAAAGCCAGATTCCACCTCTGTAATTTTGGATCCTAATATTTTACCTTCACTTTTTTTGCTTGCTGGCTGATCCGAAAGAGTAAAGAGTAAGAAGCTTACATCTACTTTTTTTACATACAAAAGTTTAGGCGAGTTGGGTTCGGCAGCTCACCGGTAAAAACTCAAAACTCAAATATCTCTTAGGGAGATATGCACATATTATCCACCAATGATGTCGTCTTATTGGCAGCAGAATTCAAAATAACTAATTCGATGCTACTTTGCTCTTATCCAACCTCATAATCACATCTTTTAAATTTTCTGATAGAATGAAAAGACATCTTAACCGTTTTTTTGCATTTGATGTGTTATTGTTAGAACAAAAGAACACGTTTTATGATTTATTTCTTTCTTTTTCAAATCAACATAATGTTACAATCACAATTTTCAACTCCCAGTCCCACACAAGAACCAAACATGTGTGAGATAGCATACATGAATGGTCCTCAACTAATTATTACCAAAAGCATGCATGTTATAATGATATTTCTTTTAATAGTGCAAAGTATAAAGCACATCTAATGATGAAGCAGAGAGCCAGAGACATATAGTTTCTATAAGATTCCTCTGGTTGCTTGAAACATTAGTCTTCACTGCACATTTTGACTCTTCCTTGGATGATGAAGCATGAATGTGTTATGTCATCCCCATGTCAGATACAAGAAGCTTCCCTACTTTATTAAAATTGAAAAAACTCATAAAATTTGCAGTATAATTACCACGCAGTTACACACGGTAATCAATCTTTGATATTGATTTGAGATTAGCTGTTCATATTATACCGTTAGTAAATTAATATTAAATGATCTCGGCCATTGATTTGAAATCGGAAAGTCGAGATCTATATTTACATACTAGGAAATCCAAATTCTACAAAAATGGCTTATAAAATGAGGACTACTCACTTATTGCTACTCATAAACACATTTTCAGATCATATTAATCAATGAAGTACTTCTCAATAGAAGCATCATTTTATAATTGACATGCAAAATATTTACTCCTCATCACCAAACAAATACACAATTTCTAAGTCTAATCAACAATTACAAAAATATAAAATAAAATAAAAATTCAGTGGTTATTCTTCTTTCCATTCTTGCCTACATGATGCAACCATCCAATACCTTTCAAAGCTTTGGAGAATTTGACAAGGTTAGGCCTTCCCATTCCTAAATTCATCTTCCCTGTTGAGAATTTCAAAGCTTGTAAACAACACAACTTAGCTCCTACCTCCTCTTCCTCTAACTCATCCTCACTAACCTCAACTTCACTTAATTTCTTCCCTTTCTTTGTGTTACTTTTCTTCACAACCTTGTTTGATTCTTTCTCATATGTTTCCCAAAGCATATCCATTCCTTCACTTCCATCACCATTATTATGTCTTTCCTCAAAAAGCTTGCAAGCCAATGTCCTTCTCCATTCTTTTTCCACTCTCATTGAACCAAAACTTCCAAGATTAGAACTAACTTCTTCATTATTCCCTATACCTTTTCCACCATACTCCCAATTGCTTTTTGGACTTCCAAAATCTTCATCTAGTCTTTGAGATTTCACTTTCACTTTATTTGCATACATGTCTCTATTACCCTTCACTTTGGATCCATTTCCTATGGACCATAATGTTTCTTTGCTTTCTTCCACTTTATTGAATTTAGTATCCAATATAGGCTTGAGTACTTCTTTTTCTTCCTTTTCACAAGACACATTTTCTAACTCTGCATATTCTTGAAACAAAGTTACTAAACTCTTCACATCTAACACTTTTTCTTCCTTAATGGATTCAACTATTGCCACTTTCTCAACTTTGTTTTCTTCATCCAAGTTCACTTTTTTCTCTTCATCCATTTGACAATAAACCTCTTTTTCTTCAACTGAAAACTCTTCATCTACTTCTTCAAACTCTTCAGAAAAATCTTCAACTAATTTTGGCTCTTGAACTTCAAAGATTGAAGCTTGAAACATAACCAAATATGCTTCCAACTCATTTAGCAAACCAATTTCCTCATCTTTATCATCAGCTTCAAACCATGCTAGAAAAGTTTGCAAAATAGAAAGAAAAAAACACCATTTAGACTCATAAATCTCAACACTACTAGTACTTTTGCTACTACCCTTATGATGAACTAGGTTTGGAGTGAAAGTAAGAAAAGCAACAAGGAGAAGAAGAGTAGTGGTAATGAACAAAGGAGAAAGAAAAGATAGGAGTTTAAAGATATATGGAGAAAAGAAGAGGAAGTAGGAAAAATATAAAGGGTGAGAAAATATGGAGAAACATGAATGGAACAAGATAGTGAAGAGGTTACTAGAGAACTCATTGTTCTTGTTGGAAGCATTTGACAAAGATAACTCACTCATGTTTTTTCTTCTTCTTTGTGTTAAGGTTAAAGCAAAAGAGAAGTTGAGGAAATGGTTTGGTTTAGTAGAAAACTAGCACTATGAATGGATTTTGTGATGATTTTTGTTTTTGCTTTTGGAAAGAGAAGAAAGTGTGAGTGCGGCGTGAATATAGGGAAGAGATTGGTAAGAGAGTGTAATATTTATATATCATAATAAACAAGGAACAACACTTGTAATTGTATTGATTTGTGATGAAGAAAAAGCAGCTTTAGAAATTTTTCTCCTTTCTTTCTTGTCTATAACAACCAACAAACAACCATGTTACCCACCACTTTTTTTGTTGTGCAATCACTACAATAACAGCTAGGAAGATTAATCACATATTCACTTGGATATAGTGTACGTGTACATCGTCATGGGTTAAAATGTGAATGGCTAGTCCCACATTAATATGAATGAACTAAATGTTACTCATATATTTAACGTTTTAAAGCTTTGAGTCGAGATGTGGTATCACAATTTTTTGTTGGTCTCAAATCATTAGGTTATTGTTGCTTCTGTCGCTCTCCAATAAGTGTTCACGAGGCAAACCTAGTTTGATAGTGTTGCCTGCGCTCCCCGATCAGGAGGCATGTTATATTACATTCATGACGTGTTGGTGGTTAGTCTCACATTAAAATACGAATGAACTATATATTTAATATATAAGAGAGGCGATTCAAATATTCAATGCCTTAAGATTTTGGTGGCTATGTGATGACTCGATCTTAGATGGTTATGAATCTTTAGTCTGTTGTTACTTCCGAGATGCTTCCTCGGACCATATTTGCACAATTGGTATTTATAGACTTATACATTGATCCCACTAGACTACCTCTGCAATTATTTTACTGAAAGGACCAGATTGAGTATAAGGGTGTATTTGGAATTTCACATGGGAAGCTACTCAATTGTATGCCCATGCATGCTCCCCTCTTTCCAGTTAACTTTTTTTCCTTGCAAGGACCATGTGTTTGTGGTTTACACTTTTACTTTATACATATAGTCTTCATACACATTTTTTTGGTTTTACTTTCTATATGTTTTTCTTTAAATGTTCAACCAGTAATTATTTTTTTACATTTCCCCTTTGATATGGACCAATAATTGTTCCTCTCTGTTGCCAAAGAAACAATTAGATTCTTCTTTTTTCTTTCCGGACAAAAAACAGTAAGATTCTTTTGTCGTTTATAGCAAAAGAAACAATTATTGAGATTTTAGTTAAAATAATAGGGATAAAATTAAGATTAAAAATGATACGTTATGAGCTATAAACTCAAACACTATTTGAACTAGCTTATGAAAAAAAACTATAAGCTAATGAAAAACATTGCTATAGGCTCACGGCGTAATGAGTTTATTCACTATAAACTCAAAAATTGGTCTTGTCAAACAAATCATTTGTCGACTTGGCTTATGCTCAGTTGATAGTCATTTGATTGGTTGATTCGCTATATACTCAACTGATCAGACGATAATTTGGCTTACTTGTATATATGACAATGATTCTTTTTATTTTATTTTTTATTTTTTACGAGACAAATACGCTAAGAAATGAACATTTGTTAGATTATAAGGATCAAACATACCTCATCTTTCAAATTTCTTTAACGTCTCTTAACTCACGAACTGAGTTACCTCATATTACTCGGAGCAAAAGTGCTTTCACCCCTAATTATGTTAAATGATTCACTCAAATAAATCCTTAATTATATCATAGAATTCACTCAAATAAGTTCATACATATATACTATGAAATTCATCTTGCCATAAAATCATAACTGCCAAACTCATCTTATATGAACCGCACACTCACACTTTCCTTGTAACTAGGAAACAAGAAATGGACTGACGCAATGTATCACCAAATTAAGCAGAACAAACACTCAATTTATAATAAAGCTCAAGAAGCAAAAATATTAATAGAGGAAAATGTAATGATGCAACCATAGTAGCAAATGTCAACCTCCACCAGATAAAAATTATTATTGCCTTTAAAAAAGGTTTTTAACCGACAGAACAGAAACAAAAAAGCACTCAAGTGGAGAAAGTGCAAAGAGTTTCAATTCAATCCCAAGCAAACTAAAAGCACAATTGGTAAAAAGAGCAAAGAAAGGAGGGCCAACGCACTACCACGTAAATGACGCAATCTATCACAATAATTTTTTGAGTAGTGTTTACATGCAATGTATATATCTCTTTAACTAAATGATTTGACTAAAGTGGTTAACAAACTCCCTTTAGGGCGAATTGTTCCATCGAACTCGGGTTTAGTTTCTGGTGGGAATTTTCCTGACCAAATTTTATTTAATTTTTGATCAAACTTTAGATTACTAAGACATATTTTTCTATGAACCATATGGTTAAAAAAAAGCCCCTCTTCAGAGGAGAAGCTTAGAATCAAAAGTCAAAGGACTACGAAAAACACTCAAATATTTATATAATAGTTTGCTGGTTTGTTTCAAGTCTTTTGCCATGTTAATTGATCCACTTGGGCCTAAGATGATTGACTTGTTGTCGAAGATCCCTTGCGTAGAGGGATATCTACGCCGTCGTCCATCGTAGTTCGTCGTGTGTCCGTCTTCACCGGAGGATGGTGGTGTACCTGAATGTGCTCAGAAGCTCAAGTTAGTGAAGACTTAAGAAAGTGTGACTAACAATATGGTAAAGAGTGAGATACATGACCCAATGATGTGTGATGGACGAATTGGAAAATGCACCTAATTGAAACAAGTAATAAAGTAGTAAATTTTTGTCTCCACATGGATTGTTGTTCAATGAAGCAATTAACGAAATTTATTTGATTAGAAAAGCAATTAAAAGAGTTTATGGGTTGCAAGTTTTGAATTGTCTTGCACAATGCGAGATTATGTTTGTTTGATTTAGATGATTATCGACGATTAGAGTTTCCTTGAATACCCTCTGCTTTCTTTGTTAGAATTAACTTGGTTTAGTATTAGTTATGGGGAGCTTCTATGAAGAAGTCAAGAAAATGACTTCTTCGATGCAGTCGTTTGAATGGGCCAAACAGATTTCAAGTGATGACACGTCAGAAACCCTAATCATGTTACAGTGTAGTGCGGTCTACAGTACCGTAAGTGAAGGAAAACTTTTAAATATTGCAATCTAGTCCCTACATATATTTTAACTATTTCATTTATAAAAGTTATTAAATTTATTATATTGACTAATTAAAATGAATATTTAATTTTAAAATTTCCCTCCCTCTTGTTTTTTTTATTGTTTTTTGAATTTACCCTTCTTACTGAAATGAAACTTCATCTTCTTCATATCATCCTGTCCTCGGAAATCACCATCTTCTTCATACCACGAAATATATCGTCTTCATCATCTAGTCCTCTGAAATCATCATCTTCTTCGTCATCCAAAATGATTTAATGTTTTCAAAATCCATCATCTTCTTCGTATGGTTCACCTCCGTGTTTGATTCTTCTGTCGAATTGTTTTCTTCATCTGAGGTTCATTTTTTGTTCGTCGTTGTGGGTTAGTTTGTCAGAAGTTGTTGCAGTTCGAAGTTGTTTGCTATCCCAAAAAAAGTTAAGGTGATTCTTATTAGCTATTTTGATCGTTTTTGAATTTTGAACATTCTCAATTAGGGTTTCGATTTTCCCAATTCTGGAAAGTGAGCTAGTGGATTAACGTGATATGTGTTAATTGTGATTTTGATTTTCAAGCAACTATTGTGTATGAATTTTGAATTTTGGCAATTAGGGTTTCAATTTTCCCAATTCTGGAATGTGTTTTAAGCCTTAATTGTGCTTTCGATTTTCAAGCAATTCTGATTGGGGATTCTCATGGTGTATGAAATTGGAATATTAGAGTTTCAATTTTCCCAATTTTGGTTTGGTACTTGGTGGATTAACATTTTAAGTCTTAACTGTGGTTTCTATTTTCTAGCAATCCTGATTGGGTTTTTACCTGTTGTATGAAGTTTTGTTCTTAAAGCTCATGTTGTTGATATCAAACGGATAATTACGAAAGAAAAGAATTGTCAATTTATTAATCTATGGTCTTTGATTCTTGCCAGGTGATTAAAAAAACAACAACTTGTTGAAAGTCTATAGTTTATATTGGACTCAACTCGAAATGACGCATGAATATAGTAACTTTAGTTTATGGTTGATCACCCTTATGTTATGCTGTTAAAATTGAATAACAAGAAGCATTTTTTGTTGGAAAAAATAGGTTTTCTTACTACTAACTTTGTGATTGGTTCAAAAATATGGTTATATAATGGATGCATTCCTGATGCATTGATAATCTAATGTTTGTTATATTCTCATTTAGCTCATATCAACAATATGAAGATGAGATGGTCAAGTCAAGGAACATAAAAAGGAAGTAAAAGGGTTCATACATCAAATCGGCATAAACAACATTGATAGAGGTATGTAAATAGAATGCTCAAGCAATTGCCATAGTTATAATTATAGAATTCAACAAAATACGCAAAAGACCATGATTGTATCACATGTCGTCACCGAAACAATGTCAAATATGGACCTAAAAAGACCATAAGTTACAACCAAAACATAAATAAAGTCTTAAAACTCCAAGCAAACAAGACAATAACTTTAAGATTCCATCTCCATTCAAACTTTGACCAACACCTTTTTTTTTTATTCCTGATGAGTCCAATACTCTGCAGCCTTTGATAACACCTCTTTTGACAACACATTGTTTGAACTTTGCACCAATTGAAGTGCAAGTTTCATTCTTGTAGCAGTCACAACCTGAAACAATATAACCAATCAGGACCATTTATTATCTAAGTTAATGATACAATCATACTGATGTTTTAGTGACCATAGCTTAACTTACAGTGATTTTGTCGTAATCAGTTCTAAACGCACCTTCGTTCATCCACTTAGCCAATAACACTCCACAATCATTTCTATAACAAGAGATTATCATCAGAACACAATCAAAATAGTTGTTACATATCAATCATAACTAGTTAGAAGTTTGATAATTATGATCCACTTCGTTGACGTGGAAAACATCTTGGTTCAATCAGACAAAAGCTTGAAATTGGTGTTGTTGAAGAGAGTGTGTCGGGTCCTTTGAAAGATTCGTGACTCAACATTTCCTCAAGAAATAACCCCTGCAATAAATTAGAATATTTATGAACTGAACTGGAAAAAACATACGATACGTAATCAATACCAAATCACATACCAGCTTCAGCACTTCACGGCGTCTATGACTTTGTCTTTCTGGACATGGTAAAGAGTCCAACAAAAGTACTTTGTTCTCAATGAAATCAACAACCATTAGATACCAATGAATCCCCCTATCATTAATGGGAATAAAAATCTGAAAAAATTGAAAAAAAAGTAATAAATAAGTTATCGTTATGATGGAGTGAATCAGTTTTAATGCAAAACTACGCATAAATTACCTTGGCTACAGAAGTTGTGAGAGACATGAAGCTAGCTTGATATCTCCGTCTGATTTCGTCGGGGTTATGATGTCAGTCCAAAGCACATTGCTGTATTGAATATAATTTGTTAATTGTCTTTAGTATTTCAAATAATCAGAAGCTATTACCGAAAATGACGTAGGCAGATACCACACTCTGTTGTCCTTGCCAAATGAAGGCAACAACCAATTCTGTCTTGCCACAACCAGATTTATAACCTGCAAATGATGACAATCACATTTCAGATGAGATAGTTCATCTTTCATTTGTAGATGTTAAACAAAAATGACCTCCTGGTCAACTAGACATCTAGGCATCAATGGTTTTAGAGCCTTCCTATCCCCATACACGCCACTTGTTGATCTGATCAAAACCAAGTCACTACAAAACATAATGAAATGCTACCATATATGATCAGGCACATTATACTACATGAAAATTTAGATACTATATTAATTAATATATATGAATCACTAACCCATTTGAATCTTCCTCGTCAAACATGAAAATGTATGCAGTTGTGTAAGCACATATATCATTAATTGCCATACTTGATAGTGGTCTGAATGCAATTGGTATCCACTGCATAATTAAACCGTTTTGAAACATTCATTTGACTCAATTAGGGAGTATGAAAACATTTAGATGTTTATAGCTTATAGATAATCTAACTTACTTCAGGAATATCGAAACCACCAAATAAGCCGTCGTATCCGATAGGAGTCCAAGGTTGGTAGTTCAAGTAAAAGTCGTGATCGTCATCTTCTTCTGGTTTGTAGAACAAATTCTTCTTAATTTTGTTGTATTGTAAGTCATCAAGTAACCCTTTTCCTTTACTTTGATTGAGAACCAGAGGAGCTGAATTTGTTTGATTGTCCAAAGTAAGCTTAGTCTTGGACTTTGAGGCTTTTTTCTCTGTCTGAGCAAACTTCTTGATGACTTTTTCACGGTCAGCGATTGGTGTCGATGCTGTTGAGTCATAATTGTCTGCCTTATCTTTACCACTATTGTTAGGGGTACTTTGGCGACTAATCAATCAATTACCAAAAAAAATGTAGAACGCTATTAGTAGCATATCCATATCCAGTAAAACTTATAGGACATGTAAACGCATATTCCATACAACTCTTTCTAGCCTTACCATTTAAACACATATGTTCCAGAAAACTTGAATGACATGTAAACACATATAATTTTCAGATTTATTCAATTAAACTCTAAGAAAATGTAAGCACATACAAGATTTATTCCATCAAACTCCACTGACATGTGAGCACATTGATTTTTTAAGATATGTTCCAGAAACATTTGAATGACATTTAAACACTTATATTTTCAAATTTATTCAATAAAACTGTAAGGAAAATGTAAGCACATACAAGGATTTATTCCATCAAACTCCACTGACATGTGAGCACATAAATTTTTTAAGATATGTTCCAAAAATATTTGAATGACATGTAAACACTTATATTTGTCAGATTTAGTCAATAAAACTGTAAGGAAATGTAAGCATGGTCATGTGGAACTATTGAATATAAATCATTTTAAACAAAAAACACTAAGGTCATGTGAAACTCAGAAAGAACAAAGCCAAAAACCATAGTGGAAGTACCTTGATGAAATCACAATAAGCTCTGATCTGAATTCCTTACTCTTGCTCTTGGTTTCTGTTACCTTCTCTGTCATAACAACTGTAGTTTTTTGGACATCCGGATTTGTATGCTTAGGATTTGTAGTTTTTCTCCCTTCTTGTTGATTTTCTTATGTTATTTCCATCTGGTGTTGTTGTACGTTTTCTTGGAGTTTCTTTTCCAGCCATTGTTGTTTTTTTTTTCTTTCTATTGTGAAGAGTTTCTAAGGTCGAAAGAGAGAAGAAAAGTTGGGAGTATGTTTAAAAATGGTTTATTAGTTGGTATGTTAAGGTCACAGTAATAATAATTAAGAATTAATGAATTATCAGCCATTAAGTTTCTTTTGATGTAAATACCTATGACTTAAGGCACTAACTCGTTATTTGCAACCTATGACATTAACTGTGCCCACATAATAGTAAAACACATCAGTTATCAATGTATATGACATTTAGTTTCATTTATCATACATTTTTTCCTATTTACATTAACTATTGTACTTTGTGTAAATTTTGTTTTTAACTAATGTGCTTTTTTGATGATCTAGTCTAGGATATTTGATGTTATCAATACAATGTTTGATGGTGAATCAATTTCAAAGACTAAACATCGGGATAATGGAGAAATACTTACTGCTTATATCATCAATGAGGTTAGAACTTCCTATTATTTTATGTTGAGCAATTTAAATTGTTTAGTAAATCTAAACTATATATCTTATTGACAGTCGTATGGAGAGATTAGACCTTCATTTGTTGAGCAATTTATCCACAAACTAGGAAGAGAATTTATATTGATTGATGCAAAATCAAATAGATACGAAGTTAAGTTCAATCAAAACATTGAACATCCACTTCTGACTGAGGGATGGATCAACTTAAGGGAGTTTTATGGTTGGAATGAAAATAAAATGATCTTTATGAAGTTCTTGGGAAATGATTGTTTCCACTTGACTGCATTTCGTGGACATTTGAATTTTAATTCATTGCCATCATACACATTTACAAGCCAGGAATTGAGGATCTCAACCATTATGAAATGACCTTAACTCCTTATATGGCTGCATGTTATCAATTTTTAAGTACCCACTACTCCTTATCAAATGATACATCTCTATATACTTGATATTTATTCAAATTGTCAATTTGTTTTTTTCCAGACACTGAACATTGACTTTGGTGATTACATTAGAAGCTCAGGCTACTCTGCTATTAATATGTATGGACCTACAGGCACTGAGTACAAATGTGATGTACTAATAGGGGATGGAAAAAAGAAGGCAACAAAGATTGGCAGTGTTTTGGTAGTCTATTATAAAATGTAGTGTGTTGTACGTTACTTGCACTAAAATGTAATGAAACTACATTGTTTTGGTAGTCTATTATAAAACTCCTATGTTCATTTCAAATTGTAACAAAAATATGAAAAATCACTAGTCATATATATATATATACAAGGAATAAAAAAAAGGTAAAGTTAAAGATTGTGCAATTAGTGGTAGGAAAATCTACACACTAATTATATGTCTTTGGCATCAAGCCATTAAAATTATAGACCACCAAAATAAGAAAAGCAAAAAGTTTATTTCAAAACACAAGAAGGCACCAGCATATCACCAGCATCTTCCCACCAAAATATCACCACCATCTTCCTACTCCAAGAAGGAACCAACATCCTCTTCAAAGATGTAGCATTCTTTCATCACCTTAATCTCATTGTTAAAATTAATATTAACAATGTTGAAGATGATCTGGTCTCCTTTCACAAGTTTGCTTGCTGCAACGAATTCCTTCCATCCATCTTTAATCTTCACATGCCATGGATAATTTTCATACCGAATAAGACACCTCTGTTCTCCTCTGTTGGTCCACAAAGAATCCTCTCATGCCAAACAGTTTCCCTCATATAGTCACCCATCTCTTGTGGCACAGTCTATGTGAAACAAACAAACAAACCAACACAGTCAGACTAAAACCAATAGATAACTGTTACAAATCAAATAACCTACAAAAAATTAAGGAATATTAAACATGGATATGATACTTACAATTTCTAAGGCCTGGGTAGGATCCTCAGTCAATTTCCATGTGAAGGCAACTGCTTTGCGAAGGCCTAAGGTCCCACTATGCCATGTCGAGAAAGACGGAGGGTAGATCTTATATGGCAGATGATCAACGTGAAACACGTTGTGTCCCTAATAGCTTAAGAAGATGTAGTGGTTCCCTTGCAATCTGAAAACCTCCCTTAACATACAACCATCCATCAGTTAAACATGGATCCTCATAATCCTGGTTGCACCGGACCACAAAGGTGTTTCCATGCTTGTCAACCAACGTCCATAACTCACCCAAGTATCTACGATACTCTCGATAGAACCGTGGTTCAATCTCTCCGTAATCCTATCAACATTTAAACATAGTCAATAAAACAAACTCCTTGACCATTCTAAACATTCCTTCGAAGACAAAGTCCTATTCTAAACATGGTATTTTAAAAACAAAGTAATTCCTTCAAAGACATAGTCCTATAGATTCAAAACATTCCTTTAAGGTAATTGAAAGACAGAGTCCTATACTAAACATGGTCTTTTAAAAACAAAGTAATTCCTTCAATTCAAGCGTCCAATAGTTTCAAAACATTCCTTCAACATTAAGTCAAAGACAGTCCTATACTAAACATGGTCTTATAAAACAAAGTAATTCCTTCAATTCAAGAGTCCTATAGTTTCAAAACATTCCTTCAAAGCAATTCAAAGACACAGTCCTATAGTTTCAAAACATTCCTTCAAAGTAATTCAAAGACAAAGTCCTATACTAAACATGGTTTTTTAAACAGAGTCTTAATCTATTCTTAGTTGTTTATTAAAACTAGATTCCTTCGAAATAATCAGTTTTATTCTAAACATTCTTATTCTGCAAAGTTTTATTTCATAATGAACACATAACAAAGATTCATAAATTAGCCACATACATGTAAATGATATTGATAAATTATATACAGTCACTTATATAAATTATATAGAGTCATTTTTCCATACAAACTAACTTTACACAGAAAAATCATATTGATAGAAGTCAAAGTCATCATGCATGAAAAAGGAATCATGAAAAATGTTAATGAGAAATGAAAAATGAATGGCTAACCCAATTCTTCACATGGACGGTCATGAAGTGTGACAGACTCCGTCTGATGCAAACATCTTTCTTCGTTGCCTTTACCATCGCCATAGCCATAGACATCTTCAGATGAAACTTAAGGAAAAGTAAAAAAAAGAAAGGTTAACAAAAGAAGAACTTTTTTGAAACTTATCATAGAAGGTGAAAGGAAAAGATGTGATTGAACAAATGATGTGGTTTATATAGACATTAATGAAAAGGTGTAATCTGATCATAATATTAGTGGTGTTTAGTCTGACTAAGGGATGGAATAGACAGAGTTAGATGAAATGAATTGAGTGTTGTGGGAGGCGATTTGACTGCTCCTAAACCACATTGAATTTCTAAAATGTGACTTTTTCAATGTGTCATCATTAGTTGGTGCTTGTTAACCCTATTTTTTTTGAATTACGTTCAGTCATATAGTTACTTAATAAATAATAAAAAACGCATATGTATTACAGTATTATTTAAAGAAGTTGAACAATTGTTTATGGTATTGCTACTTAAAGTATGTATTATTTTAAGAAAAATAATGTGGTAAAAAACATTATTTTAAGGAAAAGTATTTTAAGCAATTTATGTCGTTAAAAATTTAATATATTGAGTTAAATATTAAAAACTTGAAGTTGGTGATATTTGGTAAAAAACTTGAATTATATATTAAATAATAATATTTAATTATATATTAAATTATAATATTTTAAGGAAATATTAATGTTACTTAAATTATGTCTTATTTTTTAAATAAAAAACATAACACATTGAATAAAATTGCAAAGGTCATTTATAACCCTAGTCCTTAACTACACAAGTGATATAAGTTATTTTTTTCTCTACTCCTTAACTAAAAAATTGCAAAGGTCGTTTTTAACTCTAGTCCTTAATTTAATAAGTTGTAGTCATTACTAAAAGAATTATATACTAAAATTTGCGAAAGTCAATATTAACCCTTGTCCAAATTTATAAGTTGTAGTCATTTATCAAAAAAATTTATACTAAAAGTTTATTCAACTTTTTCTTTGTTATTTTTTACTTTACGAATTCTTGAAGTAAAAGAGAAATAGTTTGGTTGCCAATTCCAAGTTGCAAAAAGTTAATTATTTGATTGCCAATTCCAAGTTGCAAAAGTCATTATTTGGTTGCCAATTTCACTTCTACCGAGCCATGTTTCTTCTAATGCATTTAATACATTTAATCAATCATTTGTTTTGTTATTCTTGTTATCTTTCCCAGAAAATCAGATTTTAAGAGGATGAACCAGCAAATGAACTAAGAAGATGAACTAATAAATTTTAAATCAAGATGAACTGAGCCTATTAAGATAATACATTTTAAATCAAAGACAATTCATAAGAAAGATAATCAAAGATAAAATTACAACTAAGAGGATGAAGATGAAGATTTAATTGCGATAAATCTGCAAACACTTTTGATGACATCTCATTCTATCCTCAACATTTTGCATAATATCTCTTATAATTGAAGTTGTCTTTCATATATATAAACATGCACCAACATATGATTCAAGATAGCAATTCGAATATCTCCTTCACTCTTTTCCTTTTCTTCATCACAAAGCTTCTCCACAGTATTTAAAAGTTTTTGAACCTCATCAAATGCATTCACAACCCTATGTATCTCTTCATCGTTTGGTCCATTTTCTTGACGCCTAACAATGTTATTTGCAATGTATTTCACTTTGAAAGCAGAATACTGATTAGAAGCATTGCTCAGTAAATCAAAAATGGCAGTGGTCGATCTACTAATGTAAGTTTCCATGAAATGTGAATCAACAATGATGGATTTCCAAAACTTGCTAACACACCTAAAAGGTAGAGGTTTTTCTGCCTCTACCTTCAAAAGGATATCGATCATTACATCTGCTGGTATAAATGCCATGTTTGAGTCTTGGTTGAGTATTGGTTAATTCTAAAATTCAATATGGAGTCTGAAATTGGCTTGTAATGGAAAATATGTGATGGAAGGGATAGAGAGATAACTATTCGTACTTATAACAGTTGGCTTGTAATGGAAAAGATGTGATGGAATCGATATAAACATTCATGGAAAAGAGCAATCAGTTCAGATTGCTTGTGGGAAATGATATGACTTCTCTGTAAGCACATTGAATTTCTAAAATGTGACTTTTTCAATGTGTCATCATTACTTAGTGGTTTTTTTTGAACTCATCATTAATTAGTGGTTGTTAATCAATTTTGCAATGTAATTACATTCAGTCATATTGTTAATTAAAAAATAATAAAAAACGCATATGTATTATTTTTTAATGAAATTGAACAATTGTTTATTGCATTGCTACTTAAAGTATGTATTATTTTAAGAAAAATTATGTGGTTAAAAACATTATTTTAAGGAAAATTACTCTAAGCAATTTATCTCGTTCTAAATAATAATATTGAATTATATATTAAGAACTTGAAGTTGGTGACACTCCTTGTAAAAAACTTGAATTATATGTTAAATAATAATATTGAATTATATATTAAATAATACAATTTTAAAGAAATATTCTCGCTACTTAAATTATCTCCTTGAACATTGACAATCCTAACCGTAAGACTTGAAGTTGGCGATTATCTCCTTTAACGTTGACAAACCTAACCTTAAGACTTGAAGTTGGCGATTATCTCCTTCAACGTTGTCAACCCTAACCCTAAGACTTGAAGTTGGCAATTATCTCCTTGAACATTGTTAACACTAACCCTAAGACTTGAAGTTGGCGATTATCTCCTTTGAACATTGTTGACCCTAGGACTTGAAGTTGGCGATTATCTCCTTGAACATTGACAAACCTAACCCTAAAACTTGAAGTTTGCGATAATATCCTTGAACATTGTTAACCCTAACCCCAATACTTGAAGTTGGCAATTATCTCCTTGAACATTGACAAACCTAACCCTAAGACTTGAAGTTGGCGATTATCTCCTTCAACGTTGTAAACCCTAACCCTAAGACTTGAAGTTGGTGATTATCTCCTTGAACATTGTTAACCCTAACCCTAAGACTTGAAGTTGGCGATTATCTCCTTTGAACATTGTTGACCCTAAGACTTGAAGTTGGCGATTATCTCCTTGAACATTGAGAAACCTAACCCTAAGACTTGATGTTGGCGATTATCTCCTGCAACGTTGTCAACCCTAACCCTTAGACTTGAAGTTGGCGATTATCTCCTTGAAGATTGTTAACCCTAACCCTAAGACTTGAAGTTGGTGATTATCTCCTTAAACATTGTTAACCCTAACCCTAAGACTTGAAGTTGGCGATTATCTTCTTTGAACATTGTTGTCCCTAAGACTTGAAGTTGGTGATTATCTCTTTGAACATTGACAAACCTAACCCTAAGACTTGAAGTTGGCGATTATCTTCTTCAACGTTGTCAACCCTAACCCTAAAACTTGAAGTTGACGGTTATCTCCTTGAACATTGTTAACCCTTAACTACACAAGTGATTTAACTCTTTTTTGCTATACTCCTTAGCTAAAAAATGGCAAAGGTCATTTATAACCCTAGTCCTTAAGTAAATAAGTGGTAGTCATTACTAACCCTATTCCTTAACTAATAACCTTTCAAAAGTCATTTTAAGTTACTAATCATGTCTTTAAGTTTATGATGTTGTATTTTTTATGATGTTGATGAAGTAATTTTAACCAAAACTTTTTCGTTAATCAAAAAATTATATAAATTCCATTTTATTTCTCCATTTTATTCTTCATTAAAATGCAAATTTTCATGTCTATTTCTATTTATGGACTTTATTAATAATTTTGTTATCGTGTATTAAAACCCAGACACAACAAAAATGTCGCAAGTTTATTTGGCTTGATGAAGATGGAGAAGAAAACATTAACGAGGATGAAGATCGCAAACCTAACCCTAAGACTTGAAGTTGGCGATTATCTCCTTGAACATTGACAAACCTAACCATGAGACTTGAAGTTGGCGATTATCTCCTCGAACATTGACAAACCTAACCCTAAGACTTGAAGTTGGCGATTATCTCCTTGAACATTGACAAACCTAACCCTAAGACTTGAAGTTGGCGATTATCTCCTTGAACATTGACAAACCTAACCCTAAGACTTGAAGTTGGCGATTATCTCCTCGAACATTGACAAATCTAACCCTAAGACTTGAAGCTGTCGATTATATCTCGAACATTGACAACCTAACCCTAAGACTTGAAGTTGGCGATTATCTCCTCGAACATTGTCAATCTAACCCTAAGACTTTAGTGATTTAAGTCTCTTCTGCTATACTTGGACTATACTCGTTAACTAAAAAAATGGCAAAGGTCATTTTTAACCCTAGACCTTAAGTAAATAAGTGGTAGTCATTATTAACCCTATTGCTTCACTAATAACCCTTCAAAAGTCATTTTTAACCCTAGACTTTAACTTCCAAAAATGGCAGAAGTTGCAAAAGTCATTTATAACCCTAGTCTTTAACTTTAATGATGGCAAAAGTCATTATTAACGCTATTTCTATACCAAACCCCTATATAAGTAGAACCCACGTATGCATCTTAGTAGAAACAACTTCTTCATCGATTTAAACATGAAAAGTTTTGGAAATATAAACACATCTAATCCTAATAGATCATGTTCAATAACTTCTTCTTCAAATGTTACAAGAAGGGGGCATAAATTCTTTTGTGGTTATCATACAATTTTATTGACTTGTAAACAGGGACCAAATGCGGGTAGACAATTCTGGAGATGTCCACTTTGGATGGTATTTATTTCTCCATTTTATTCTTCATTAAAATTCAATTTTTCATGTCTATTTCTATTTCTGGATTTTATTAATAATTTTGTTTTTGTGTATTAAAACCCAGACACAACAAAAATGTCGCAAGTTTATTTGGCTTGATGAAGATGGAGAAGAAAACATTAACGAGGATGAAGATCTCCAGACTCGAAGTGATGTTAGTGTTGTTAATCTAGTGAAAGAACTTATGGAAGATGCACATAAGAATAAAGAGAAAAATAAGAAGAATAAGGTGAAGCTTAATCTGATGAAAAAGAGGGGAAATATACTGCTGGCGTTACTAATTATGTCTTTAAGTTTAAATATTGTATTTTTTATGATGTTGATGAAGTAATTTTAAGTTTAACATTACTTTTTATTTAAGTTTAAAAAATTATATAAAAGTTTATTTACCTTTTTCTTTGTTATTTTTAACTTTACGAATTCCAAGTTGTAAAAAGTTAATTATTAAATTGGTTTTTCCAAGAAGCAAATGTCATTATTTGGTTGCCAATTCCAACTAGTTTATTCTACCGGTAATTATGATAAGACTCTCTATTGTCTCATTTACTAACAAATAAATGCATAGGTTAAGCACCAATAAATGCACAATTTTTATCAACATCAATTGTCTCATTTACTAACAAAACATTTTATTAAATAGATCCACAATATAATTATTAATAAGAGAAAAGAAAAAACCATTTTTCAAGACCGAATTATCATCTTGCGTTTTCTTTCTCACAAGCAGTAAACTAGTTCACTTTCAAATTAGGAAAAAAGACGTGTTATCAAGGAGACTAGGGAGGGAGTGAATTTGGTGCAATGGATAAATATGAAGACAAATTTAGTACAACTTAACACCAACAAAATAAAGTGTACAATCCTCAACATGATTCAAAGAGCTTAACAACAAAATAATTGTCCATAAGTATCACTAATACTGGCTAGTTCAAATAAAAGGTCAAATTTGACGACGTAAGGACATCATATGTTGCATCAACGTCGTACAAGAACCAGCTTCCATCCCATTCACAATAGGTTCAGGTCCGCTTCCTGACCTAGCTTGAATATCTTCCTACACAAACACAACACAAAAACATTTCTCATTGGACTGGGACACATTAAGTTTAAATTCAAACTTGGCAATTCAAAATTGAAGTTATACTCTGTCATCTTCGTTAGACGGATCATTTACTGACACACTATCATCTTCTTCAGCATTGTTCATTGTCGCGACTTTTGCCTCCTAAATAAAAAATTATCCATGTTAACCTTAAAAAACAACATATATGAGGTCAAAAATATGAGATTAATTTGATTGAACTTACATTCAGTGCCATTAGTCTCCTTGATTCCCTAACATGTACCTCACCATACGTTATTCTTTTCCTTTTTTGTGCTACTTTGGCTTGTTCAGGAATCATCACATAATCCTCATCGTCAATGTTTTTATCTTGCCAAAAATTGAGAAGTTAATCAAAAGGTGCACATTACTTGTTGATGTAGTAAATCCGCAAGTGCACGGTTTACCGATGTAGTAATAAAGATATCGTTCTGACAGGGAGTTATGAATTTGGTTGACTTTGAACAATGGTTAGATGAGAGTTTAAGTTAAAAAGTTTGGATTTTTATTTGAATTAAAATAACAATAATAAAAAGCGCTTTGGGGTTATTGGTTCGTCATGGTGACAAATCCTTCACAAACTAAACTCTAAACCTAGAACTTTATGTTGGACCTATTTTCTAAAGACAAGTTTCTCTTTGGTCTATCACATCTCCTTTCAGTTTTAGTGAGTGTATTTCTCTAGCAACCACGCCTATTCTCATGGTTGATTGCTATTGAAATCCTTGAAGAACGAAACTTTATTGTCTCAAGGTTTGCTAGACTATTCTCATGTTTCGCAATCCTTGTCTAATTTCACTTGTTCCAATATGAAAACTTCTTCTTTCGTTGCTTCACTTTGATATTTGTGATTATGAATTAACAAGTACTAACCTTCTGTTGTCGCTTTGTGAATTTGATACTTGTTAATTCATTATAAAAACGGTGAAATTAGATTAGAAAATAGATTTACATAAAATTAAGGTTCAATGCTTGGTTTGATAGGGATTAAGTCATTAGACTCATCCAACAATCCCAAGACAAAGAAGTCTACTCACTCACGTTCATTGTAGTCATAGAGAAGAAGAAGAAGAACATAAAATAAAATAAGGAAAATAAAGATGAACTTTTATTCAAAGAAACAATTGTCACTTATTATTTCCAAAAACAAAAGATGAATGAATATGTTTTCTAGCTGCTCTATTTATAGTCTACAACTACTTAATCCCCAAGAAATACAACAATAGAGTGTTCCACAAGAAACCATGGGCTTTAGGTTAGAAATAAACTAAAGAGGCAGCTTGTCGAAGAAGCAAAAACATCAAAAGGAAGTTTGTGGCCGTGCCAAGCCTTCTGATTGGTTGGCTTCATATTTTTGTACCAAATCTTTGTATTTTTGGCCCGAATCAGCTCCAAATCTCCTTTCTATTGCTCCAAGACTCAATCTTTCAAATATTTGTTCCTGAAATAAAATAACTTGCAATTAAAGTAAAATAGTTCTAAAAAGGAAATAAAAACATATAAAATCTAAATAAAATAAGCTCAAATAATATATAAAAAACACTAGTTATTGACTCATCACTTGTGCAGTAAGTAATGTTAGTTACATTCCTATCTTTAAACACATTGTTGGTACTTACGTTTATATTCATGGATCTTTGTGAATCCTTGACAACCTCGCTTTGTTGAGTTGTGGTCCATTGTTGAGTTTCCAGTAACAATTGGAACTTCAGAACTCACGTACTTTTCCTGAAGCTTTTGTATGTCATCCAGCACATCTGCATACAAACTACCCTTTTTGGATACTTCCCTGCAAAAATATATAAACACAGAACATAATGCACCATATCAAGCAATCTCCATCAATTTTGAATCTATGTCCCCACAATAGTCCACATTCAAGAAACCAATCTTCGCCTTTTTTGTCCAACACGACATAATTAGGCATTCTGGAATGTGTTCAACACGTTCTTCCTTCAACACAGAAAAAATATCGGAGCATGGAACCCCTCAAGATTCAAATTTCCTGCACGAACACTGAATTGCTGACATCGACTCGTCGTATAGAATTTCATAAACATCTTCCTCAAGATATTTTGTCAACTTCATTGTTCTCAAGTTACCCTCACTTGTTTTTCCTCTACACTCAGTGCAACACCTTTTATAATCTATTCTTTCACTTCTTGAAAGATCTCTGCCGTATAGATTTCAGCAACCTCACTTTCAAGACAACGCAGATGAGTTTTTAGCACAGGGGATGAAAACTTGGATTTAAAATCAGCTACAAGTTCATTATTCCTGTAGCCTCTCATTGCCTCATCAATATTATGCAGAAATTCAAAGATGCTTCCTTTCTTCCTAACATAACTCTTTATGATTTTATTAACAGACTCACATTGAGACGTAGTTCTTATACCACCAAAGAAATCGTCACGCAGGTATGTAGTTGCCCACAGTTCCTTGTTCTCATATGTTTTGGTAACTCAGGGATTGTTCTCAAGGCCATTTTCCCTCACCAAGTCACCCCAAAACTCTTCAAATTCCTCCTCCGTAAAATTAGAGTACATTGCTTTTTTAAAACCATCCAAAAAACCTGAATTCTTCACATTGTCAACAACAATCTTGTTCAGACGCCAAACACATAGACGATGACGCGTACTTGGGAAAACTTCCTTTATCGCCTCCCTCATAGAACCATCACCATCTGTTACAACTGCTTTTGGAAGTTTTTTCCCATAAAAGCTAGAAAACTGGTCAACACCCACTTATAAGTTTCTATTGTTTCATCCATCACCAATGCAACACCAAATAAAATAGTTTGTGAGTGGTGGTTGCAACCAGACAACATCACCAGCGGGTAGTTGTATTTGTTCTTGTTGTACGTTGTGTCAAATGCAATCACATCGCCAAAACAGAAATAATCTGATCTGCTTGTGCCATCTGCCCAAAATAGGCATTTCAAACGTCCGTCATCAGTGGCAGAATATTCACAAAAGGAATGTGGATCAGTCGAGGACTTAACATTCAGATAGTTTAAAGCAGCAGAAACATCACCATCCTTAATAACATCACACATTTTTTTGTCAAAGTAATTGTACAAATCTTTCTTAGTGAACCCAACACCAGGATATCCACCTTCTGAGCCACCATGTTTCCCATTATATGACAAGTTCTTATTCCGTGTGAGTGAAGACCATCAATCTGTGCTTTATCTGCCTTGGATATTTTCCGATAAACAGAGTGTAAATGCACAACACTGGATGGAGTAAGGTCATGGTTGTGACCCTCTTCAAAAATAGACACAACATATCTACCCTTTTTGGGTCTGTAGTGAACACGAAGCCTAGATGGACACTTTGTACGAGTGAGACGTCGGTGATCTCTTTGCCTATCTGACCTTGATAAATGCTTCTTCTCTCTGAACCCCTGCTTGTTGCATACATTCTTCCTCATTACAATCTCATCATTAACATTGCGCCTAATATCACTCTTCCTAAAAGCAAAACCTTTACACTTACCGTACTTAAAATAAAAATCGTAAGCTTCCTCAACACTCGCAAATTCCATTGTTGTTATTCCTTCAGCAGTTAATGAATTTATCCTTACCATTTCCTCACCAACAACTACATCATCATCTTCATCTAAATTCTTGTCACCTTCACTTCCATGATCTTCACTTTCATAACCTTCACTTTCATCACCTTGACTTTCATCACCTTCACTTTCATAACCCTAACTTTCATCACCTTTACTTGCATCATCTTCACCTTTATCACCAGCAATATAATCACCAGAACAACCACTATCATCACTTTAATTGTCTGCAGTTTCATCAAAACTATCAGCACTTGTATTCCCTTGAGAATTCTGAGTAAAATTACCATGACTCCCATCATTATTATCATCATCTACATTCTGTTCAACATTCTCAGAAGATTTACCTTGACTCCCAACAATCACCGGATAGGTTTCGTCATTCAAATCCACATCCGTAGAACTGTAATCATATTCCGGTGAACCAAAATCCGTAAAATCATTGTTGTTGTTTTCCATCTGGTATACAAAATTTAAAACCAAAATGAGATAATTAAACCCTAATCACTGATAAAACCAAATGAAGATATAAACCATTATCACTGAACACTAAACAACCAACAAAACTACTCAATCCTAAGTTATATTCACTATTGAACCAACAAATCTACTTAATCACTAATTTCCCTAACCCTAATCAGCAAATCAAAAACTATTTCCGTAATTGATTTCGCATGACCTAACCAATCCCGATAATATTACATGTAGAAAAAAATAGGTGTAGTTGAACTTACCTCATAGTTTTAATCAGATTCTTCTCTAACGAATGCAAGGGCAATGATCTAGATACGATTAGCGCTTCACACTTGAAATACGAATCCAAGGGCAACGATGAAATGCAAAGTCTGAGTGAATTGTAGAAGATGGAAGAGCAACGATCGGGAAAAGGGTGGAGATTGGAGGCGAAATCCTTCAACTATGGTGGGAGAGGAGAAAGAACAAGATGAATAGGGTAGGTTTTTCTGAAAGAACAGGGCAAGGTTCAAAGTCTGTTTTTTTATCTTAATTTTAATTTTTTAACTTAATTGTTAACATATGATTTAAATTTATCTTTTAAAAACAAAAAGAAAATAGTGCAATTATAATTAGTATAAGGGGCTAAAGTACAATTAAATTTGGCTAAATGAACACAGCACTTACCATGCATTCGCCAGTATGACATGGCATCACTAACTAACGTGGCACGTTCTTATTAGCTGTAGGGTTAATTCACCGGAGAAGTCATTTTCGCAACTTCACCATAGAATTTTCCTTAGTTATGACCTAGTCTTAATAAAAAAAAGTTCTAATATGACCTCTGATGTAACAGTAGAAAGTTCTAGTATTTGTTCCTAGACAAGGGCTATAATTTTGACTTCCCCTAAAGATAAATCATAACCCTAATAATGATACTCATATTTAATTGAAGATTTTAATTAGAAAATGAAGAACTTACTACCGTTCTTGTTCGGCTGAAAACATGATAGTCAGCCCTATACCTTAACCTATGGATCAAATCAACCAGTAGTTGAAAAACTTTAGAAGTGTTCAAAACATATAGAAATTAAATCAGGAAAATTGAATCATAAACTATATAGAAACTTTATTAATTGAATCCATGAAATAAGTAGAGGTTCATCGCGGAACACTAATCAAGAGATGTTTAGTTACACATGGTAACATACATCATTACAAAATAAGATAAATGAATATTGTGACACCCTAAATCCCAAAAATAATTATTACTATTACTTATTCAAAAATAGAGTTTGATTCGTAGCGAAGAGTATCAAATTAAAACTTTTCTATTAATATAAGAGTTCTTCCACAAGATTTATGATACCACATTGACTCATAACAAACACAATTAACATTTAACTTCCTTGAAAAATATAATACTTTTCTTTTACATCATAGAAAATGATTTTCTTGTACAAAACTAAATAAGTAAGCTTATCCCTTTTCCCGTGTCACTATCAGAGTGGTTCTTTTCCCCAAAATAACAGACGACACAAGACATGTCTTCACGAAAGGCATGTACTTGACTCCAAGACTCATAACCTATATAACTACGGTTTCGCAACCGCAGGGCCAAGACAAAAAACACAAACAACGAAGGGGTGAGTTCCGAGAACATGTAATAGTATAAAAAAAATGAGAAGAACACGTAAGCAATTAAGTCAAAGTCGTATAACATCACAAACATAATATTCAGAACCTTGAAGAATATACTATATCATCTCAATCCATATTGGTAGAAAATATCATTACAGCTTAAGAACCAAAATCTTCACAAACACAATGCCACAATTCAATTCCAAACTAGTCACAACACATATAGTCACCAATAACCATCTTCATAAGAACATCAACATATAATCACATTCATCGTCTCACACAATTACACTTATTCACCAAATACAAATCATCATGAATTTTTATGCATACAGACTCAGTCCTAAGACCTATATGAATGTGGTACCACACCTACTCATCATTTTGTCAGAGTTATATTACTGGACTTTTCTCAACATAGTTGCCAGAGATATGTTACTGGACTTTTCTCAACATAGTTGCCAGAGATATTTCACTAGACTTTTCTCAACATAGTTGCCAGAAGTATGTTACTGACTTTTCTCCAGCATATGCAAGACATTATGCTCTAGACTCTATATGGACGCATGAAATTAATTTCGACAAGTAATTTTACGTATACACATCAACAATTATTCACATTTAATGCAAGATTCCCCTAACATGCAAGACCCTACTGCAAAAACACATCATCATCATAGAAAACATCGTCATCATGAAAATACATCGTCATTCACACCACAGATTTTAATCAACATCATTATTCTCACCATCAAGCAATTTTAAGCATCATCATTTGCATCATCATTATAAAGTATATATTGTACATCTCCTCTTCCATAAATAGACAACGTCATTAGCCACATCATTATACATAAACATATTCACTCCTCTTGATTTAATACCTTACTCTACTACTCACATCTCTCTTTAAATCGTCTATAGTACCCTTTAAACTTTTTCTTGTATTGATTTCATCATGGATCTAAGGAACTACTCTAGGAAAACTCCTTAGGAGTATCATCTACAACACAATTCAAAACTAACACTACTGATAAGTGCCAGAAAGTAGTAATTCAAATGAAGATTTAGGGCACTTTTGTTACTTGTTTTTGCAATTTATTAAGGAAAAAGCCGAGAGATAAGTGATTATGGTCCTTTTACGCTTTATTTATCTTACTTTACCCAATTGTGCAGGAAAGTTACTCAAGGCACTGAGCAAAGAAGAAAAACAAGAAAAAA
>Ga0315914_1001200_pt1 | contig 37809 bp, 11 predicted proteins | sample MpolenodulesMG_FD_203920 | JGI IMG/M metagenome (GOLD analysis project Ga0315914, IMG submission 203920) | Medicago polymorpha root nodule microbial communities from Los Angeles, California, United States - elongated nodules | ecosystem: Host-associated > Plants > Roots > Nodule | place: USA...
AGTACATTGATGGTTTCAAGTGTTTGACATACTCAAAAGATAAACTAATAGAAATCCAAGAAGAATGGTGTCGGTTTATGATCAGCCTAAAAGTTTTATGATTTTTTATCATAAGGTGAGTTTCATGTTTCTAAATATATTTGCTAGAAGTGGTAGTGGTTTTAATTTATAATCTTGCTTTAATTTGTACTCATGATCGGTAGTACTTTGAATTTGTCTCTAATATAATAGTGTTATTGCTTAATGGTGTTTTCTGGTATATATTTAGGTGGAGGAGAGTGAACGAAATTTGGAAATGAACGATGATTTGCCTGCTTGTTTTGGATAAAAATGCTGAGACGACCAAGAAGATAGATGAAGACTGCATGCTACCGTAGAACATTTTGTTCTTTATGTTAACTAATTAGCTTTAACTCTTAGAGATATCTATGTTACCATATTAGAGGCTATACATTTCTCACTTTTATGCTATATATATATATATATATATATACATATATTTTTTATGATATGGTTAAGTTTTATTTGATAAATAATAGTCTCAATTATAATGTGCCAAAATTATATATATTTTCCATTAAATTTCTGACTTTATATATATTTTACTTTAAATTAATAAAAAACGCTATCTGCAAAGGAAAAAGAAATTTGACAAAAAATAAATGCTTCTCCTAGCGCTTTTTTTCCTTTATAAAGCGTTATCTAAACATATTGTTACATAGCGCTTTTAAAACAAAAACGCTGTTTTTAAACCTGTCTTAGCTGGCGTTTATTTTTGAAAGCGCTATCTAAGGAGAACCTTTGACAGCACTTTTGGACATAAAACGCTATATAAACTCTGCTTTAGCTAGCGCTTTATAAAGAAAAAAAAGCGCTATATTACCTTTACCAGCGCCATTTACAGTAGCGCTTCAAAAGCGCTATCTAAAGCAAAAAAAAGCGCTATATAAACCCATTTTTGTAGTTGTGATGTTAAGGAATCTAAAGTGGAAATTTTGTCTAAAAAATTAAGCTAATTTATTTTTAGAGATTAAAAATTAATGTTTTGTAATGAATATTTACCACACACATTGACCATATTCCACTTTATTCCACTCCCTAATCTCCCCTTTCAAAGCTTTCAATTTTGATTTTAGAACAAACCCCATCCAACCACCAACCCCATAATTCCTCCACACACGTCTATTGATGTTTTGGAGATGGTGGAGGAGGTTAAGTTGTTGTCTTGGAGGTGGGGTATATGGAGCGTTTGAACATGGCATCTTGTTTGTTCTACGAGTGGTGTTGGAACCCTCGCTTCTGCCTTGGCGGTTGATTGGGAGTCGCTTGGTTGGGAGGGTTTTTGACTGTGCGGGCTCTAGGATTGGCTGGACTGTGCCCAGTATTGTTCACTGGCCGCTGCCAGTCTTGTTCTGCTGCTGTCGACAGCAGTAGTGCTGTTAGGGTGTTGGTGTTTTGGTTCAGTTTTTGCTTCCTTTTGCTTTATTTCCCTGCTGTGTTCAGGTTACAGGGCCTGGTGTGTGTTGTTGTTTTTGCCCGAGTCTTTCTTTTCTTGAGAAGGCTTAGTTGGTTTGTTAATAAAGTTTGGCTGTTAAAAAAAAAATGAATATTTACCATTTATGGAGACCTTAACTTAACATAACTCTAATCTTATATCTTATCTTATATTATCTAATCTTTGCTAACAATGCTACCCTAAACCTAATTAACATGGCGCCACCCACTTCTAAAATTTGAATTTCAAAATCTCCCTCCCACCAATCTGTCATTTATTAGCAGCCATCTTATAGCAATAACCTTTTAATTTCTACCCTCATTAAATGTTGTTTTATTTCCCATGCAACCCTCAGCCTTACAACTTCATCCCATAACAGAGAAACAAACCACTATATATACTCCAATGTTGAGATGCCTTCTGCCATCAAGCATAACCCTTCGTTCAACACCAATCATGGCTAACGACGACGTGCAAGCTTTGCTATCCTACTCCTGCTTGTCTGGTATCATGCATAACACTCACACAACTTCAAATTTCGTATTTTTTTACCAACATTTGTCCATCTTTCTAAACGAACTCTGTTGTCTTTTGTTTTCTTACAACACCGTTGCATCCTAACCCAGTAACTGAGTTAGACAAAGTTGTGAACGAGCTCCGAATGAAGTATAGGACTTACTGCTTCGAGTATAATGTTGAGCATGTGGGTTTCCTTTATATATATCGTTTTGTATTTCTGTTTGTTATTTTATGTCGTTGAACCCTTTACCATTTTGTCTTGATTTCAAATACTTTGCAGGCTATCGTGATGCTCCCAACTTGATGGTGGATTTAAGCGCTTGGTGATGGCACGCCAGTTGCGTCAAGGGGTACACGTCAAGATTGGTGCTCCAACAGTTGGAAGCAATGAAACCCTTTATTTCTGTATTGTCCGCTGAATAAAATAGCCAGGAAGATTTTAGTTATATCGTCTGGATTAGAGATGGCAATATTTTGGGTGTACCATGCAATGCTTATTTTGGAAGGAGTCTTTTTTGTTTTTTTTTTTTTCGTTTTTCTTTTACTTAATGTTGAGTCTTCCAGGAGTTTTCTGTTTTGTGATGGCATCTATCCAATTATGAATCAAATTCGAGTAAGTACCTTTGTTTTGTGTTTTTTGGTCAGTATGCCAAGAACCCACCGTTTTGTTATGACAACTATCCAAATGTTATTTATGGACTTAATTGTAGCACAATATTTTGAGTTAATGAATATGATTTTGAGTCATCTAATATTGTCAACAAAATAAAGGAATGCGATCGAGAACAGTAAAATGATACAATAATAAAAATGGCTTCCAATCTATATTTGTTGTGAAGATATGCACAAACAAAATTACAAGGCTTAATAGCAGTTTTCATCCCCTAAGAAAAAAAACTACAAAACCGCCCCCTAAGTTTTGTAACTGTAGCAGTTTTGGCCCCCAAGGACAATTTTTGGTAAAAAAATAACACGTAACACCTCACTTAGGGTGCCACATCAGCGTAGACCGGGTCAAAATTGGCCTTGGGGCCAAAACTGCCACAGATGCAAAACTTAGGGGGTGGTTTTGCAGTTTTTTTTTAGGGGGCCAAAATCACAACTTTAAAAAAGTTAGGGGGCTAAAACTGCTATTAAGCCAAATTATAAATAACTCAATGCATGGATTTAAAGTTATTACTAGACTCTCACAAGCAAAGACTGTCTTTTTCTTTTTGAATCAAAAGCAACGACTGTCCTGTTAATAGAATGAAACTCATAGGAATAATTTGGTATTTGGGTAAAATATAGATACTGAGTTGCCACCCAAAGTGAGTTATACTTTGTTAAAAATCCATTCTTAGCATTCATGGTGTTCATCTTTCCTTAAAAAAAAATATCTTTCCTTTTTTTTTTTGGGTTAATATGGATCAAATTAAGGACAAATTATGCTTAAATTAATGTTATGTGATATAGCAAAACTAATTATACCAATGAGGTTACCACATGTTTAATAATAGATTTGTAAATAAATCATGTATACAGCAGCGATCATTAAAACTGTTATGAACTTAGACAATTTTTTTATTTTTTTTAACAATCTCTCTATATTTGTTATACAAAGTTTGCCCCACCTTAAACTTAAATATCAGACTCAATATATTATGCCAAATTAAATTTATGGTTGATATTGACTGAAAAATATGTGTTTTTTTTTAAATTTTTTTATGGAATAATATGGTGTATGTATTAAATTTTTATAGGCAATTGTAGTGCACTAGCGCCATATTCATGTGTTATTTTTTTCCTGTTTACAAAGCATTCCATGAAAGATTATCATTTATGTTATTATTAAATATATTAGAGACAAGGGTAGACAGAACTTCAGCTACTTGCTTTGCTAATTAAAGCCAGACAAAACACAATCAGTCTTGGGTATTTCATATGCTCCCATGTTGTAATTATGTCATTTGGTTGTAAATTGTAACGATTTAATTAGCCTTTTGTTTTACCAATGATTAGTTTGATAAGCTTTGTATCTTTTGCACTTACCCATCTGTACAATTCAAATTCATTGATTTAATATTGAGAGTGGTTATAGCTGTATCATTTTTAATTGTGTTGCTCTCAATAAATTCAAATTCATAAGTCAATACTCCCTCCGTTATGAATTATAATCAAATTTGACTTTTTAAATTTATTCATTTAATTTTCACATAAGCATTATTTCATAAGCGTCAAGACAAGAAGTTGTACACGCAAGCATTAATTCATCTTCTATATGGCATTATTGTGAGGTCTTGATGTTGACAACTAATATGAGGTTGTTACATGGTTGCTCACCCGACGAGCTTGATGAAAGGAAAGAATTCACTGAATGGGTTCTTGGAATTGGAGATGGCATCATTAGTGAGAGACGCGATGACGATATAAAGGTACAAATTCTAAAAGATTTGCTTATTCATAGCTCATGTGATCACATTGCTTCAATTGTTGACTACATATATCCTTCCCTTTTGGAAAACATGCATGAACCATGTTTTTTTTCCAAGACAGAGCGATATTAACTCCAAAAAATGTTTTAGTAGATGAAATTAACGATATGTAATGAATTTAATTCCCGGTAAAGAAAGGACTTACTTGAGTTGTGATTCTCTTATATGAAAAACAATTTTGCAATGAGGCCGAATGATATTCACACTCCCGAGTTTCTGAACATAATTAATGCATCCGGTCTTCCAAATCATAAAATGAAGTTGAAGGTCGATGTTCCAGTGATGTTGCTGAGAAACTTAGATACTATTGCATGTTTATGTAACAAAGCTCTGTTAATAATCACTAGGATGGGTGGGTATGTGCTTGAGGGAAATGTCATATCATGAAGCAATATCGAGGAAAAGGTATTTATACCTAGATTGTCATTGACTCCATCCGATACAAGAATTCCATTCAAATTTCAGCGTAGACAATTTCCTATATCAGTATGTTTCGCAATGACTATAAACAAAAGTCAATGACAATCGCTCAGTGAGGTTGGCTTATACTTAACACAATCAGTGTTTTCTCATGGTCAACTATACGTTGCAGTATCAAGGGTTACATCAAGGAAGGGGTTGAAGATTCTTTTAATAGATGAAAACGGTGATTGCATGACTACGACTTCCAACGTAGTATAAAGAGAAGTTTTTTGAAATGTGTAATTTTTAATGCTCTCGAAACGATGAAAAAACGAATTTTTGTACACCAAAATATTTATATAATGTTGGATCGATATTACGTGTTAAATGTATATGACCCGTGCGGCAACACGGGTGGACGATCTAGTAGTATAAAGAGAGAACAAAATGTAAAGTATAACATATAATATTAGGATAAAATATATGACATATAATAGCTGTGAGTTTATTGTCAAAATATATTACGGAAGAGATGAAAATAGAAGATCTGGTCCACGTTTTAGTGTAATATGATTTGGAGTAATGATTCATAACTAATTTAACTACAAATAACGTACACTCTCATAATGCATGCATATACTTTTCAAGACAGGCACAAATTTTGCGCATATGTCAAATCAAATATTGAAGATGATATCATTGATCGGCGGAACACTCGGGGGGGCTAATACGATATTATTGGATTGGATTGTTTTCCGCATGTTGCTGGCAGTGGCACACACCACACCACAATTTCATCATCTCTCCAATAATATCAACACGTTCGGTTTACGGTATTCTTCGTTGTTACAGAGTAGTAATATGTTTGCTATACCTCATTGAAAGGTGTTTGATATGATACGATTAAATATCAATATTACCATTATAATCCAATTATATATTTTCTTTTCAAGTTAACTCGTCTTATTTTAAAAGAGATTTATTTAATGTGTGTTTATGTTTGGGGTAGCGTTAACTCAACAAAAACTCAAGTTTGGCCCGTTTTCAACATGAAAAAGAAGAAGCTACTAATAGTAGCATTTCGAAAAATCCACGTTTGGACCCTTTCCACCACCACTCCAAAGAGTCACTTCGTAAATTTTCAAAAAGACATAGAAGAACATCAACACAACCGCTACATTAAAAAAAAAGTGTCTGATATGTGCCTTTAAAAAATGGTCCAAAGATGAACATTTACCTTTTTAGTAAAAAATGAATTTAATAATAAAAAACGAACATTAATATTTGGGTTAAATAAGTTTTTCGTCCCTATAAATATAGCGAATTTTGATTTTAGTCCCTAAAAAATTAAACCGAATGTTTTCATCCTCATAAAAAAATTTATTTTGTTTTTGGTCCTTAATGACCATTTTATGTTCATTTGAATGTCAAAATTATAACTCTTTTATGTTCAAATTGTATCAATTTTATGTTTGTTCATTATGTTCAACCTTTATATATTCATATTATATTAAAAAAATGTCAAAAACATGTCAAAATTATATCCATTAGGAACCAAAAACAAAATAAAAAATTGTGAGGATAAAAACATTAAGTTTAATTTTTTAGGGACTAAAATCAAAATTCGTAATATTTATAGGGACAAAAAAGTTATTTAACCCTTAATATTTTTATTAAAATTTACTAAAATGGGTCCATATTAGACATTCATTTAAAAGAAAATAGAACAAGAATAAACAAAAAAATAAAAATAGAAGATCTTCAACATAACATGTCATAGTGTTCAGAGGAAGAATATGAAAGATAAAAAAAATTCACATAGGTTAATTATAACCCAACCTATATTAACGGTAAAAAATGTACAAAGCACATACATTCATGTTAGGATAAAAAATATAAGATTTAAATACAAAATATGATAGGTCTATCGTATCATGACACTCTATCGTGGTTATCAAACGAATCCTTAGTTCTTCCACTTATATGGGATTAGATTTTATGTTTCAGTTCATAAAACTAAAGACAATTCAATTTAGAGATATATAGTTTCCCTCTAAATCTAATGATTTATTTTTGAAAGATAAATCTAATGGTTTATTATTGCTGCCTCATAAAATAGTGTTAAAAAATCCAAATCCCTTTTTTTTCTTTCTTTTTTATGATACTATGTGTGTAGTTTAATTAGGACAGATCTACACATAACTTATTAGGGGCAACTTCCCCACAACATATTTATTTTGTTGGAAATTCTATAGTAATTTTGTTTTTGTTCTCAATAAAAATTAAGTTTGACCCCACAAAAATTTCAATAATTTCATTTGTGAAGAATTAAATACATAATCGTACGAGAGATAAATTATTGAAGGATTGTTTGGTCATATACTCAAACAAGACATATTTGGTAGTGTTAAAATGAAAAAGATCATTAAATAATTTTAAAATATGAATAGTCGTGGAAAAATATAACCCGTAGATAATTATGTGTCTTGAATGTCTTCGTATACTATAGTATAAGTTTCGTAATGTCTAATTTTTTACGTAGCAATAACTATAAAATTATTTGATCGTGAACGTATTAATTTTTTTTTATATAAACATTTTATGGCATATGATATTGCCTCCACATATTAAAATTCATGGATCCGTCACTTCAACATGAATGTAGTATAAATACAAATTATATCAATCAATTTTTTATCTTTTTGTAGCAGGCCCTGATAATTGGAACTCTACATAGTATCCTCACTCACAAAAACTTGGGTCTTTTTTGACAGATTACAAGAGTACTAATCTCTACTAGCGTGTTTAGAGCTTTGAAGTTCTTTCCCCTTGTATAAAAATGTGTTATGTGGGGATCAAACATTGGTTAACCTCTACAAACTCAATGTATATAGCTTCACCAACTTAGGCACTTTCAGATCTACAAATCTTTTATGATAACCAACGTTAGAAATAAATTAAAAAGGCGCTCACATTTAAAATTCACTTTATACAAAAGGTAGTAGTATAATAGAAAGTTGTGACTGACTTCATAGTTCATAGGTTAATTTTATTACGAATTATGCACCACATGCACTTAAATAGCTTCATCAACCATTTTGAATTATGCAATCCTCATTAACAAAGCTAAGCCCCCAACAACCGAGTGACAATTTTCTAGTGACTCCACACCTAATAATGGCATGTAATAGAATTCTAGTGAAGTCACATCACTCTCACTATTCGACATGCACACAACAATATATATGATATAGAAAGTAAAAATACAAAGAGTTATTATATAATAAAAGGAAGAAAAACTAGCTAGTTCCAACGACTGCGCAACAAAGTTAAGCACAACATTTATTTGATAGGGTACTTGTTTAGGTGAAAACGTTTAATAGTTTGTTGTACTGGCTAAGTTAGAGTCAATCTTTTAGTTCGATCGCCGACAGTGTACGTACACTTTACTCAGTCACTTGCCTCCATCCCTTTATATCTAAGTATTCTGTTCCCTCTGAACTTTGTCCTTCCATATCTCTTTGCAGTGCACAACAACCACTTTCCAATCATGGTTCAGTCAAAGAAGTTCAGAGGTGTCAGGCAACGACATTGGGGTTCTTGGGTTTCAGAGATTCGTCACCCACTTTTGTAAGCTTCTTTCCATTCCACTCTCCATGTATGTATCTATCTAGTTACATATATTTGTCATAATAAGTCACATCAACGTACCCATTCATCTATAAAGTGCATGTTTTTTTTCTTTAAATTTGTCAAAATCAAGAAGATTATGGTTTATTTTGTCAAATTCACAATGATGTGCACATCTATATATAGTCCTTCGATGTATCCTCTATGTGTATGGTTTGGCGGCATGATATATAGCTATATGTATGTCATTAGATTAAGAGATATCCATTAATCTAACTGCTTGCTGCAAGGTAAAACCTAACCCTAGAGGATCCAAGTTTATAGTCTTTTGACACCACAAGAAAAAATTTGAATGAAGTAAAAAATAAAAAAAAGATGAAAAGAATGCAAATTGATCTCTAGCTAGTTTTTAAATCTCTAGCACTTTGTGATAGAATTATAGACAAATATATATAGTTTTTCTTTGGTTCTAATTTTTGTTGGTAATTTTTTTTAGTAGTGTTGTTTTGCATGTAAATATCAAGTTTGTAACTATTTCATTTGATTTGAAATAGGAAGAGAAGGGTGTGGCTAGGAACATTTGAAACAGCAGAAGAAGCAGCAAGGGCATACGATCAAGCAGCAATTTTAATGAGTGGTAGAAATGCCAAAACAAATTTCCCAATAACACAAACTTCTGAAGGTGATCCAAAAAGCATTACAAGTAATGAGAACAAACCTTCAACTTCAAAGGATCTAGAAGAAATTTTACATGCAAAACTTCGAAAATGTAGCAAGGTACCATCTCCTTCCATGACTTGTTTAAGGCTTGACACAGAGAACTCTCACATTGGTGTGTGGCAAAAGCGTGCTGGGAAGTGTTCTGAATCAAATTGGGTTATGACTGTTCAGCTTGGGAAAAAGATGAGTGTAACCCAAGATAGTGGTAGTAGCAGTAGTAGTTTGGTACCTTCATCGGCGGTCGCAACGCAAGAGGAAATTGTGCGAGGAGAGATTGATGAAGAAGATAGAATCGCACTTCAAATGATAGAGGAACTTCTTAATGACAAGAACTGTCCTAGCCCATCAATTAATAATATTAAGCAAGGGGATGATATTGATAACAGCTTTTTTCTTTAAAATAGTCCTTATTTGATCTCTATAATATAGTACTCACATGTTAATTAATTTAATCTATATCTTTTATCAAGGTCATTATTTGGGAGGAAAAATAAGTTTGTAGACTATAAGTCTACATGTAATGAGTGGGTTTCCATCATTTCTACCATATTGTATAAGTATAACGTATTTATTGATTTTTTTTAAAAATCTCTATAAAGTTGTAATTGTAATTGTAGATTCATGTCTGCCCGATCAATTAACTTAGAAGACATGGTCACCTTTAAAAGAATGTGAACAAATATTGTCAAAGTTCATACAAAGTGCCACTGCATGCCTATTGAGATAAAAGAGTATAACTCATGACAGTTTGAGCAAGTAAAATTGTATATAAAGGGAAGATAAAATTAGATGCTTAGTAAAATAGCAGATCCTGATGATACAGTGAATCTAATTATCGGATCAGTCAGAGATGGAGAGGAAAACTATTTAACTGGCAGCTGACTTGGCATCTAAATGTCTATTTTTTTTTTTTTAACTCCAATTCTAAGAGGGAAGGAAGGAGCTCTGATAATTTGGTGAACAAAAATTGTTCCACCAAAGAATTGATCTTAGTTCTTTTGAATAATTCATTATTTTGTGAAGCTCATTAACTATGTGACTCCAATTTTATCGTTAATTTCTATTTCTTCTATCTTAATAGCAAAACATTTTTTCCAATGACAAATATTACGATTTAATTGTTAGATTAAATATATCGTTATCTGAGTTTGAACTCAGTGCCTCAAACACCTTAATTCTCAGCTAAAACTAGTTGGACTACCACCCCCTTATAGCAAATAGTCAAGAAAATACTTTGAGAATTCCCAAATCCATAGATGAAAATACTTTGCTTGGAACGTGCAAACCTCTAAACCAAGAAAATACTTGAGAATTTCCAAATCCATGATCTTGAAGCTGTGCCTTGATGCGATCAAATTATGCTAAAGAAGCTCCATTCAACAAAATGTCATCAACATAAGCCAAAAGAGTTGTAGTCACTCCCATGTTGGAGAGAAAACAATGTATAATTAAAATTTGATTGGGTACATTAGGGTTGGTAATAGGGCGGAATGGGGACGAGTTTTACCTTTTTTGTTCTTATCCTCGACTCTCATACACTTATTTGTTACCCTACATATACCTAATGGGATGAGATATTGAATCTCCTCATCATCCCAGACGGGATTAGGTATCCCCGCCCCATCCCCGCCACCGTCCCCGTAGTGAATCATTTTTTTCAATAAAAAAGAATTTTTTTCCATTCCAGAATGAAAAGTTGTAATACATTACAATATGCTCACTCTAACATTTCTAGCAACATGTTCACTTTAACATTTCATTGACTGAGGGTGTGAGATGATAGAGATCGATGACTACGGTTAAGGAGAAGAGAGAACTCGAGTGAGTGTCGTCTGCTAGATACACTCTAACTGCATATCTGACTGTGTGAATGAAATGATTTATGGTTTAAGGTTTGAGTTTTTTTTATATAAAAAGAGCAATAAAGTAGTAATAATGTAATTTTCTACATTCAGGACGAGTTTGGGTATGAATTCGGGATGGGTACCTATATCCTCGTCACTCGTTCCGTACCGTGTTTTGAATTCGGAAAAACCCAAATCCATACTCAAACTTAATCTAAGAAAAAGAAACCGTCAAATCGAGGTTGGTTCAGATAGATAATCGTGAGTACGAATTTTGCAGCTATGCCTAACATATATGCCTAAACATATTCTTTTAACAAAAGGGTGTCAATTTCTTATATCACACGTGACTTGCTTGCTTGTGCATATATCCTTATTGGGGTTTGCTAGGATACACCCACTAGTTTTTATTAAGGTGTGTTTTAGCAAAGATATAACTAAAAAGTTGTTAAATACACATTAATATGAATGTTGCTAAAACACTCATTCTAAAAAATAAGTGGGTGTATGTTAGCAACTCCTATATACATTTGCTATAATACACCCACTTATTTTTTAGAAGGTGTGTTTTAGCAAGTTATAACTAAAAAAGTAGTTAAATACACTCTAATGTGTAGCTTGCTAAAACACTCCCACAAAAAAACTAATGGATGTATTCTAGTAAATTTCATCCTTCTTTTAACAAAAGGGTGTCAACTTCTTATATCAGACGGACTTCGTTGCTTGAGCCCATATATATATATATATAAGCTCTTTAACAACTTGCACACTTTGTTAGGTTTGTCACACTTAACACCTTCGGTTACCGACATATACACATTTTCTTGTTAATCTCCATATTAGGAAGTGTTATTGATTATGTAAAAAGAAAATAAAAAAAGGTGTTATTGACAACTAGTGAAGATGCCAATTGTGAATGGAGGCAAGTGCAGGTAAAACATAGGCTAGCTCTTTACTTCTATTCTATACACACCCCATCTATTAATTGTACGCGCCATGCTCAATTTATTTTAGTTTAATTATATACCAATAATAGTCCAATACTTGACTCTATTAAATACACACACTAACTTATTTTATTTTACTTTCGAATAAAATACTAGCTTTAGTTAGAAAATAATTAAAAGGGTTAAAAATGTTTTAGGTCCATATAAAATACTCAACTTTTTTGTTTGTCTCGTTATAAAATTTCTTAGCGTTTAGTCCCTTAAATTTTTCCATCAACACTTTTGGTAAATACTTTTCACTAACTCATTTGTATTATTTAAAATTTTAAATGAGTTTTTGCAAGAATGTTTAAAATATCATAAGAATCTCTCCCAATTTTTTTTAGAATTTTTCAACAAAACATTAAATATCAATTTTTATGTTTTGGTGCCTTAAAATTCATATTTTATTAATGTTTTTTTTTAAAATTCTATTTTTTGAGAGATTTTTATAATATTATGAACAGTTATGCAAACACTTATTTAAATATTTGAAAGATACGCATGACCTGACTTAAAAGCATAAACCAAAAGTTTGGACAGAAAATTTCTGGAGAACTAAAAGTTGTAGAAATATTTTTGAAGGACTGAAATAAAATATTGGGGCTCATCCCCAAAAAAAAGTTTGGGGCTTACTAAAAAAAATGTCGTTGTAGCCCAAAGTCCGAAGATTTTTGAAGAATGCAAATTGAAATATTTGAAGGCCAAAAATTAACTCTTCCTATCAATTGATTGGAAATTCTTGGAGACGATTCTCAAAGAGATGCGGAAAAGGGGATTTGCGATTCTTTGAACCTCAAATTCAAGGATCAAACAAAGTGAAGCAAGTTTAATTGCAAGCATTTAGTGTGAATTTGAACTTCTTGGTAAGTAAGAAAATGAAACTGTAGAAGATCCAGTCATATGCTATTATCAACAGGATGAAGATGCAAGCAATTAAATCGATAGCCCAAGCGGATTAGTGTGAATTTGAACTTCTAGGTCTACCTGTCATTTTTGGTAGAAAGAAGAAAGAGATTTTCTCATTTGTCCAGGACAGAGTTTGGAAGAAGATTAAGGGATGGGAAGAGAAATGCTTGTCGAGAGCGGGTAAAGAAACTCTGATTAAATCGATAGCCCAAGCGATTCCAAACTACATTATGAGCTGCTATAAGATCCCGACGGGCTGCTGTGATAACATGTTGGCGAAATTCTGGTGGGGATCAACTGAACAACGCCGGAAAATTCATTGGCTTAGCTGGGAGAATCTTGGGAAATCTAAAGGTAGAGGTGGTATTGGTTTTAGGGGTTTTGAAGAATTTAATATAGCCCTCCTTGGTAAACAATGTTGGCGGCTGATTCTCAACCAAGACTCTTTGCTTGCCAAAAGCCGCTACTTTCCAAGATCAAATTTTATGGAATCAAGTTATGCTTGGAGAAGCCTAGTCAAAGCGAAAAAAAGTCATTGATTTGGGTGCTAGATGGTCTATTGGGAATGGGACTAAAGTCAGAGTTTGGAAAGACAATTGGTTGCTGAAGTAGACAAATTTCAAAGTCTGGAGCCCGGTGTCGAGTTTGGGTCAGAATGCTATGGTTTGTCATTTAATTGATGTAGACACAAAACCAAGGTGTTGGACAACTTTGCCAACCAAGAAGCTCAACAAATTCTAGACATACCTTTGTCATAGCGACTCCCTGATGATAAGTTGACATGGCATTGGGAAAAAGATGGACAGTACTCTGTGAGATCAACATACCACACTCTAAAGTCTCTAAATGATCAAAACAACCCGGAATTATCTGTTACAAATGATCAAGGTTTGTGGAAGGCAATATGGAAGTTGAAGGTCCCTAATTGTGTGCGTAATTTCTTGTGGAGGCTGGCAAAATTGATTCTTCCTACCAGAGGTCGTCTAGAAAAGAAAGGTGGTTCCTTGGACACAATCTGCCCCCTTTGCTACACCGAAAAAGAGAGTCACGAGCATCTCTTTATGCTCTGCCCGTTAGTGCAGCAGGTATGGTTTTCTTCCCCCCTTGGCCTACATATCCCACATAATGTTAATCTATTATCTTGGTTGCAATCTTGGTTTAAAAGTCCCAATATTTATGCTGCTCAACTGTTTGGCATTACTTTGTGGAGAATATGGGAGAGGAAGAAACAATTGTGTTTTCAATAAACAAAAGTTCTGTCCACCCCTTATAGCAGCAGAAAGTGCTGGATTTACTGATGAATATGCTCCTAGTACCATTTCTGAAGCGGTCCAGATAACACATTTGGCTCCTCCTTGTTGGTGTCCGCCAGGTATGGGCTCAACTAAGATAAATATTGATGCTGGATGTTTTGATAATGGTGTGACAACTTGGGGACTCTTAGAAAGGGATAATAAAGGTGATCTTATCTATGTTACAACTCATGTAGAAAATATCAGTACATTCCCTTTAGTGGCTGAAACTCTTGCTTTAAGATGGTGCCTTAATTGGCTAATCTCCTCCAACCATCCTGTACTTGTTGTCATTGAAACTGACTCAGAATCTACTATTAAATGCTTGCAAGGGAAGTTGAAAGTTGCTGATTTGGACTTGATTATATCTGATTGTATTCATTTTCTTTCTTTAATTCCTAATGTTAGTGTTGCTTTTGTTAGTAGAACCAAAAACAAAGCTGCTCATGGCTTGGTTAAAGTTGCTGTTAGTTTAGGTTCTAAATCTTGGGTGGGTTGTGCCCCTGATCAAATTGTAGCAACTGTTTGTTTGGACTCTCTTTATTCTAGTTAAATGAAATATCTTCCAGTCACAAAAAAAAAAAAAAGAAGATGAAGATGCATGGTGAGAAAATTGAGGAACTAGTCATCATTGAGAAGATCCATCAATTGATGATAACCACGTTTGATTATGTTGTTTGCTCAATTGACAATTGAAGAATCGAACGATGCAAGTACTCCATTTGTTGATGAACTTCAAATAATCTGAATGGTGCATGAACAAAGAATTAAAGGTCATAAAGATAAGGAAGATGTAACACCTCTAATTTTTAATTTTTTTTTTAATATGTAACACCTCTAATTTGTGTGTGTGCGCGTGTGCATGTCTGATATTTATTTTTGATATTTTCATATGTATTCCATTGGCCATGTAAGTGATCACTCTTTTTTTAGTGCATCAACACAATTGGCATTTGAATAAAACCTACTATAATTCTTAATAAATAATAATATACTCCAAATTATTGAAGAGCTTTTCTCACTGTAATTGAGCCACGTATAGAGATGTAAAGTTGTATGGGTGACATATGGTTGTAGAAACATTGAGTTGAGTGTATGTAAATGTGGTTAATGGTATATATAGCTGGTGGGTGTGGTTTATTAGCTTTAGCATGTGTTGAATTTGCATGTCTATGAGCATTCGTAATGATGTCGTAAATTTTCTCTCGCGAGAAATAGCACGATATTAATAATATTTTAGAATAATCATTTTATTTATAGAATTGTTAGAAATTAATTTGTATAGTTATTGGGCTTTTAAAATGATGATAAGAAAATGATTGTTGGAGACTTTTACTCAGCGTGCACCCCTTCTTTGATGCCTCTTGTTGAAACCTTCATGAAGCACCACCCTTTTCATATGTTTCACCAAAGTTATTGCTGGACTGTCAGTGAGACCTTTTTTTATCATCTTTTTATATATATTTTTTGCTCGATTCCTGCTAATATTTATATTAATTATGTAAAACTTTTTTTTGTACCCTGCGTAAATCATCAGTCACGTTTCATTGTCTCTGTGGATTCGTTACTAAGCAATTTTATCTTGGATCAACTTATTGCGCCTATTGATATTTTGGTGTTGCTGAAATTATTGTTAATTTTTGTATCTTATGAGATCGCAAAACCAATTGCAGAGAGTGAATCGAATTCATGGTGTAGAATAAGCACGCTAAACTAGAAAAACCGAATTCCCCACCATTCATCCAAGGCTCGTTGTGTACGACTATAGCCCTTTGAGAGATAATCAAACTAATGTGCAAATATGATATTGAACAATTTTGTAAACTCTTGTCATTCCTAAAATGTTAGGCGTCAAGTTATAGTTTATTTATAATATATTTTTCAAAGACTTTATTAAGAGTTATGTATATTTGAATTATGATATCCTTCTCCTCGATAACTCAATATTAGGTGTTAGGTCACATGTTAGGCGAAAATCATATCTTTATCTATTCGAAATTAACAATATTTTACATCCATAAAAATCCAAATTATAAATCAATTAACATTTAATGCGTAGTTGTAAGGCAATCTATAAAATGACACTTTATTATTAACTCCAAGAGTTTAGTCTCCTAAAAAGATAGATTTTGAACTCAAAGTTTGCGGGTTTGAGCCCATTAAATTTAAATTGATTCACCATTCTTTCATAAAATAAAAATCTTTAAAAAATGACATTTCATTGCGTTAAGAGATATACTTATTTTATGAAGTGAATATTATCTTCCATATAGACTATACAGCATCAACTTCTCTCACATGAGATACAAGTATTATCCATATATTATATATGAAATATTATGTTCATCTATTTGATTGGATAAAAGAGTCAATCATATAGAACTCTAAACTCATCTAATTTTATCCAAAAAATGTTTGAATAGTAAAATTATAAAATATATTGTAGCTGTAAAATTGTCTGTCAAATATATTTTTTCTATTAATTTTGGTAAAGAAATGAATAATATTTAAATATTGTAAGTAAATAATAATCATTTTCAATTAAGGACAAAATTAATCTCATCTATTAGGAGATGCTTGAGTTATATATTGCCTCTCTTTTTATGTCAAAATCTACTAGATCATTCTATTTTTTTCTTAAACCAAAAGTGATGCAAGAAGCACCACGCAACATATATTAACCAAAAGAAAAGAAGTACAAGAAAGAAAAACGGGACTAGACCAAGGAGTAAGGACCTTTCAAGAGGTAATAAATCTGCTATTGGGCTTGCCCAGCCTATTCTTAGTATACTCCTCCTTGATAAGGTCAGGTAAATCTAACCATAAAGCTAAAGAAAAAAAGGAAAAGGTAAGACCAACATTGGCCAACCTATTTGCACATGCATTATCTTCCTTATCAGGTTCATTCCTACGAATCTGGAGGCTCGACTCTGTAAGTGAAAAGTGGCCCGTAATAAAATAAAAATGTATTTTTTTTAAAAGAACAATGTTATATTTAAATTTTTTTAAAAGATAAATACAAGGTGCCGTATATATGTTGTACACCCAAAAGTGAAAATCACTACCATATACATGAGGAACCTCAAACAATCATCCCAAACAAACATTCACCTAACAACAAAAGTAAAAGAACCCAATTCTAATAGGTCTAAAACAAGACAATAGAAAAGGAACGTGGAAACCTGGAGAGTAGTGAGGTAGTACTTTGTAGTACTACCGAGCTATATATTTTTTTAAGCCCATACCTTGGAGAGGTCCAGTTCCATTGAGCGGTTTGCACGCCCCAAAGTCCAGCCCTGTTCCCTATATGTGTAGGTGAAGATCTCATGTTCCTTGTTAGGAGTAAGAAGTTAAGCCACTTAATCCTTAAACATCAAGGCACAACTTTGATAGACCTAAAAACAAGAAGGACATGGTGGGGATCTTATTCTAGACAGAGATTGGTACAACCATTTGAATGTTATATGCTTTTATGGCACATGTTAGAATACAAAAAAAAAAGTGTATTATGTATTAAAAAATTGTATAATTTTTTTTTTTAAAATTGAAGATTAATTTTTTAATAGATCATTTGCAGAATTCATAATATGTGTCACACACATGTTAGCATGACAATATCTTTCGATAAAAAAAAAGCATGACAATTGTTTTTTTTTTATTTTTAGAAATGAACGTAATTTGTATCTGAGAAATGATATTTGTACAACTATTATGTGATAACTTTTGGACAACTTTCTCTCTCATACGCACATGACATTCTTATTCTCTCTTGCTTTTTCTCTCTCAATTGTTTTTGACCAATAAGAAAAGAGAAAAATAAGGTTGTCACTAAAGTTGTCATCTATTAGATGTACAAATGTTCCGTGAGCATAACTCAGTTGGTAGGACAATGCATTATTATATGCAGGGGCCAGGGTTCGAATTCCGGACACCCCACTTATTCACCTTATAAGGTGAACTCTAACTACTAAACTAAAAAAAAAAGTACAAATATCACTACTCTTTGTATATACGGTACAGATCCTACTAAATACTTGCAAACCATATATTTATGAAAAAAATACAAGCACATTCGAAGAATATCCCATTCAAAGATGCTGAATTTAGTTAACACAAAGCCAGTAGCAAGGGGACAGGTAGACACATTTATTCAATTTGATTTATCACCGCAAGCCAAGTAGCATTCCGCAGATATTCTTGCTTTCTTTTTCTTTATTTTATTTTATCCTGACACACATGTCGTGGTCACAACTATGGATATTCCACATGCCCTGGAATTATACCACTAATTATTCACTTCAAAAATAAGCCTTTCAAACCACATGTCACTAATTATTCACTAATTAATTATACATATCTAAATTATCTCATGTCGACATTTTTAAAAAAAATAAATTAGTTTTTGGTGATTATTTATTTAAAAATAAAAGCAACAGTTACTTTCTCATATTTTTCTCCTCACCATACACGGTTCTAGGTGGACTCAATTGGGGCAACTGCACCCACTAATCTTTCGATTATATTTGTTAAATTTTTGATATTTTAATGATTGCCTCTATTAAATAAAAATTTATACTTTAAAAAAGAGTTTCACTCATTAATTTTATAAAATCAATGTGTAAATGCATTTGAGATGAGATTTTGAATAATTTCTACCATATTTTTTAAATATAAAGACACGTAAAAAAACAATTTTAATTTATAGATGTTGATGAGTTTTTAATTTTTCTAATATATAATAGAATAGTGTTTATAATCTCAAGTATTTTGCTCAATAATAATGATGTTATTATTATATCACTTTTACATTGCTAAATTTTTCTCATAAATATCTATCATATAAAATCTTGCCCCCACAAGTCAACATTTTTGGATCCGTCACTGCTCCTCACTTTATATTTTTTAGATTATAGCTGACTTTTTTCTCTAGAAAAAAAAAATATAGCTGAATTCCTCTAAAAAAAAATATTATAGCTGAAATATTTGTTAACAAAATAATAATTTTTTTCTTCCATTTTTATAAGTTTTCTCAGTTGAAGGTAAATCATTTTGAGTCATCGTCAAATATTAAATGTAAATATATTTCTCAATCGAAATTTAAACATCGATTTTATTTTGTTACAAGAATCTAAGCAAATTGCTTTGATAAAAAATATTCTTTTTTTTTACATTTAGTACGAATTACTTATTTAAAGTTTTTTATGTTTTTTGATAAAATAAATTTAAATTGATTAAGTTAGAACTATTTAAGAAATGCTCATAGTATTGGAAAAAAAATCTACTATTGATATTCTTATTATATTTATTTCAAGTAACATAATTATCATTTATTTATCTCAACTTTGACTCATTTGAATTAATTAGATACAATCTACCATTAAAAAAATAACAGATTCCTTCAAAAAAAAATTAAGAAAATAACAGATATTGTCCAACATATTAATTATAAAAAATCACTATTGTAATCAATTTGGTTTTAAGATTTAAAGGACAAATAAGTAGTAGAAAATTTGGTTTTTTCCTTTTTAGTACTCTACATAGAAAAATAGGGTCTTGTTAACGAGTACACCGGGATACTCTTTAAACATTCTAAAACAAGTCATTATTCTTAAAAAAGAAATCAAATATTTTGATTTCCAATGCATTGATCATATGTATTTTCATAAATACTTACTAAAGGAAAAAACAGAAAAATCCAGTCAAGACTCAAACAAGCAAAGAGTTGTTTCAACCACATAAAATTACAAAAGGAAAATTAACATTTTGGGCTTTCATCTACAAATAGGTAGAAACTTTCACTTTATCCATCAACTTCGGAATAAATTTAGCTTTATTGTTAAAGAACATGTTATTCCTTTATGTCCACAACACTGAAACACATCAAAGCCATATTAGCTTAAAAAATGATCGGAGTCATTTTGAACCTCTTGTTGAATAAGCAAACTGAGTAAAATGGTTGCTAATATGATAAGGATCCGCGGAAGAAACACCAATGGAATCCTTAACAAACTGCCAAAGAGTTCCAAAGATGGGATAATGAAGAAGATGATAGGCTGATTCACTATTTTTTTTTTGTGATTTATTGTATCAGTCACATATTTAATATTTTATATATTGTATCAGAGTCACATGATCACAGTCACAATTTTTTTTGTGACCAAAAATTTCTCTTATCTATATTCATGAGTGATGATTTAATTGCTTGAGAGGAAGAACATGAGGAGGAGCTTAGTGTACCGGTAACTAAGGTTAGGATTGTATATCATTGTATTGCACACTTGCCATCCAACAGCAAAGTAAAGAAAAATTGTAAATGAAAAAAAAGAGAAAGAATGATTTTTCTTAAACTTTTATCTAATTGACATTATTCATAATTATCATTAATGTAAAATTGGTACCAAACATTATTTTCTTTTTACTAAAACGAAGGATAATAACTTTCTTTTGACGCAAAAAGGATAATAACGTAGGAGTAATTTATATAGTAATTAATTTTTTTTTTTAAAGGATAAATCAATAACTAATATTCGAGAAAAAAATCTAAACTAGTAAATAAAAATCTTTAAAATAAGGTTGTGCAATTCAACCATAAACTCTTGTATGATCACAAGGTTTTAGATAGAAGATTTAAACATACTTACAAAAATAATAAAAAAATGTAAAAGGAAAACTAAATTAATATTAATTTTTTGAACACACTAATGTGTACTCGTTTAAGTTGATTGTTGGATATCGTTGATATTCAAGTGTGTTTCTCATGTTAGATTTCTTTTGATAACAATTTTGATAAGATTATCAATTCAAAACATCGGTCTAGCTTTAATTATGACCCGCAAGTGGATAATGAGATTCGCCCAATCAAATTAGTCAACATTTAAAATGGATATCAAATTAAAAATAACATTAAATAGTATTAAAAATTTAAAATATATATTTTTCCTTGACCAAAAAAAAAGAAAAAAGAATAGATGAGAGAGAGTTGGAGGGAGGTATAAAACCGAAAATATACTCTTACTACTGTATTTAATTTAAGGATATTCCAACAATACCCTCGAATATTCCTTTCCCTCTTAACCGTTATATTACTCTCTCCTCTCTCACTTTTCCTCCTCCTACTCTTCTTCTCATCCTCCCCTCCCAAACACGCTCATTCTTTTTTCACATTGAAATTCAATTTCAATTTCATTGTGTTCTCTGAGCCATGAAATTCGGTAAGAGTTTAAGCAGCCAGATCGAAAAAACTTTACCAGAATGGCGCGACAAGTTTCTCTCCTACAAAGAACTTAAGAAGAAGCTTAAGAGCTTAGAACCCGCTTCCTCCGCAGGAGATGACCGTCCCTTCAAACGTCTTAAGGTTGATTCCGCCAACGCCGAAGCCGGAGAAATGTCTAAAGAGGAAACTGACTTCAGAAACTTGTTGGAGAATGAACTCGAGAAATTCAATAACTTCTTCGTTGAGAAAGAAGAAGAGTACATTATTAGACTCAAGGTAATCATTTTTAAATAAATTGAATTTTAATTTTAAATTAGACTCACAAGTTTATGTATATAAATGATGAAATTGATTTTTAAGCCATCTGAATGGTTGGTATTAATTTGTAGGAGCTACAAGATAGAGTGGCTAAAGTAAAGGATTATAGTGAAGAGATGATGAAAATTCGCAAAGAAATTGTGGATTTCCATGGAGAGATGGTCTTGCTGGAGAATTACAGTGCCCTCAATTACACAGGTGCTTTCTCAACCTTACAATACAAGTTTTTCTCTGTTGGGGTATTTGAAATGTAATAATCAAATTTGCCACTTGTTACATGATAGAACATGTCCCAAGTAGGTCCCTTTCAGAATTATATAGCAAATCTAAATAAAATGGAAAAGTCCAAAGTAATTAGATGGAATAGGATTCGTTTCCAATCAAAATTGTCCATTGGTTTGGTCCTGAGAATTCTTCTGGATAAGTTAGTAGGACCAAACAAAGCATATGCTATTTTTGGAAAAAGAATCTACTTTGGACATATTCGTTTTGTGAAATTTAATATTCTGCCCTTTTTTGATTCCTCTATTATTGCTTCTTGCTCTTTTATCTACTTGGTAAAGCCCCCAAGAATAGTATGTCCTCAATCTCAATGTTAAGATGCCTATCTTTTTAAATATTCTTATTCACTCTATATATTGTAGAAAAGTCACATTATTTGAAAAGCTTAAACAATTAAACAGGGGAGCTTCACTCTTTTTATTTGTTTACTCTAAAGTTATTCTAGTTTGAAAATGTTACAAAAGCACGTGGAGTCGAATACAAGTGAAGATCTTTGTGTATTCTAAGAGCAACATCTAATTACACATAAAGTAGTATTATCTAAAAAAAGAAGTATTAAAATATTAAGTTATTTAAGGTATTTTCAGTTTGATGATTAATCTTTTCCTTTACATAATTGTTTTTGTGTTTCCTTAGCCGGCACATAATTGGTTTTAACCTGTGTTTCCATTGCCAGCACATTTTAGTATTCTCCTATAAATAACATGTGATTCTCCTATAAACCAACCACTGCCAATTGAAAACAGTAGTTTTAGATCAATTGCCTTTGTATAGAGACACTGCTGTAATTTGCCTAAAATTGGTCGTCTTGAACATCAAATGAAGAATGCCCTATGGTGTTTTCATTTTTTTTAATCAACTACATCGTGTGTATCTAACTATTACCTCACTTTTCCTTCCACAGGGCTAGTGAAAATACTGAAAAAGTATGACAAGAGAACTGGTGCCCTCATTCGCTTGCCCTTCATTCAGAAGGTCTTGCAACAACCTTTCTTTACCACCGATATGCTCTACAAGCTTGTAAAGGAGTGTGAAACAATGCTGGACTACCTTTTTCCTGTGAATGTTCCTCCAGCTGTTGGTGAGATAATCCCTGAAGCTGAAGGATGTGATCCTTCAACTTCAACCACTACCGAGAGTGATGGTTTGCTGATTCCTAAGGAATTAGAGGAGATTGAGTACATGGAGAGCCTTTATATGAAGAGCACCGTATCAGCTTTGCATGTTTTGAAGGAAATTAGAAGTGGAAGCTCGACAGTTAGCATGTTTTCATTGCCACCGTTGCAATCAAGTGGATTGGAAGAAACATGGAAGAAAATTCCAGTTTTGGAACAAGAGGCCAAGTAACTTGCTTGGTTACATTGAGGGCAAGGCATGTTGTCGGATGGCTATTTTTCCCTTTGTTTTGTCTTCTAAATTGGACGCCTCTGTTATAGATACTAACAGTGATGTAAAGATGGAATTAATTTTATAGAATTATATAGGTTCCATGTAATAAAACACCTATGGAATTCAAAGAAGTTATGTTTTGACATTTCGCTGACTCTCAATACTCAATATATAATGTGATTTATGTGTTCTGTATCTGCTTCATACCATAATATAATTATAGGATTCATTCATTTGGAAATCATTCGGATAAATAGTTACCCTCTTCCATTTTTTCTACCTGACAATAATAGAAAACAAGCTAAGCTGCGCTCAGAAGGTGAGTAGTGTGTACTATATAAAAGTTCAATGGTAGTAATGGTAGGTTTGGTGGTGAATTCTCTGGTGGTAGTGTATGCTTAATAACAAATTATACCTGGTAGTGTATGCTTTAATAACAAATTAGACCGTGTGAGCCTTGACCTGCGGTGTCTCATTATATGACAATAATAGAAAACATGGTAAGCTGCACTCAGAATTTGAGTAGTGTGTACTATAAAAAAGTTCAATGGTAATAATGGTAGGTTTGGTGGTGAATTCTCAAGTGGTAGTGTATGATTAATAACAAATTATACCTGGTAGGGTATGCTTTAATAACAAATTAGACCGTGTGAGCCATGATCTGTGGTGTCTCGTTATATGACAATAATAGAAAACATGCTAAGCTGCGCTCAGAAGGCAAGTAGTGTGTACTATAGAAAAGTTCAATGGTAGTAATAGTAGGTTTGGTGGTGAATTCTCAGGTGGTAGTGTACTCTTAACAACAAATTATACCTGGTAGTGTATGCTTTAACAACAAATTAGACCGTGCGAGCCTTGATCTGCGGTGTCTCATTATATGATGAAATGTCAGTGAGGATCTAGTGTATAGATTGAAAATTGTCACTAGTTTTAGCAAACCATACGAGATTCAGCTATAAAATTAGTTGTATTCATGACAGATCAAGGAAGCAAGGACTAATATAATCTCCTGACCAGTCATCCACAAGCAATATATCATCAATAGGGAAGGGAAAACTACCAATGTCAATATAGTCTGGTATGTGTTGTGTTTAATTGTTTATTTGACTATACAACGTAACATACATGTCTCTCGTGTCTTTATTCAGAGGTTCAGCTAGTGGAGATGTGAAGAAATTTGAAATGCAATACATGATCTATATTTCATGTCATGACATACTAATGTATCTTAGTAATGTAATTTTTATAGTGTGAACTTAAGTAGCTTCTGCTTGTGATGTCAAACAAAACATTTGGTTTTAGTAGTTTCCTTCAGTCATCCTCGAATCTGGCTAGCTAATGCAATAATTTACACTCATTCTTTGTCTTAGACAGTTAGCTGCCGGTAATGTGGAATACTGGAAAGTAACTTATAGCATGATTGTTTTATTGTTTTGAAAACAAATGTGCTACATTTTTTTTCTTCTCAATCCAAGCCTTTGTTACTTTTCTGTCATTGGAGCTTTGGAGTTTGTCTGGTTAGGAATTAGGATTCTCTCTCTCTAACATGGATGTGCCTACCCACCTACACACAGAACATAGCTCAGCAGTTGTGTAGTGAATGTGATTTTAGCACATAACTAATGCTTCCTTTAAGTGTGAGGTTAATCTCTGTTGCTCCATGAACAACATGATTTATGCCGAGAAACTTTTGCTTGTCTAGATAATCTAGCAGTCAATCATGTACATCGAATACTTGTTGAATTATGCAAGGTAGTTCTTAGAAACTAACTTGATTTTTGTTCTCAAAATGCATACAACGAGAAATTGTCTTTTGCCTCAACCTCAACAGCGTAGGAGGACATCAAATCTGGTCTTTGTGCAATGCCATCAAATTTTTCAACCATGCAGCTATAGCTTTGGTCATAATGCAATCTTGATGTAACATACTTGATAGGTATATCAAAATACATTCATGTTTGTGATGCAGTTTTCCACCTGGCTTTAAAATGTTGTTGATGCGATGTAAACTCACATTCAATTTAAGTTTGTTGTTTTAGCCAACTCTAACCATAGCGAGGATTGAGGAGATAATGACATCAGTTGAAATTGAAAACACTGGGGATGAGATACAAGACCACAATTTCCTTATTCAGTAATTTATTATTCTGTCTTCTTTTTCTTTTGTATACATGAAACTTGTATTGAGATTTCAAATTGTTTCTATTTCTATTTTGAGTACATAAATCTCTTATATTTTACTTTTTTATATAAGAGTTTGAGTATAGTTATATTGGATTGGTTGATATGTTAGGAGGCAATCATTATGGAGTTAGTTAGTCAACCAATGACCGAACGGCAGCTTGTCAATGAAACTATAAAATATATTGATTTTAGAGTGCAAATAGATCAATTGTATAACTTTTTACACTGTTAATCTATAACAGGTACTGTTGAAGAATCCATGATTTTGTTGGGAGCATCCGTGACTCTTTCATATTTTTATTACCGAATGGAATGAAGTCCGTACGATGTAAGTGGGCGTCTACTGTGAAGTATAATTCACACGGATCAGTTGAAAGGTATAAGGCTTGCTAGATGGCCAAGGGTTTCACTCAGACCTCTGACATAGACTACTCATAGACATTTGCCTCTATTGCAAAATTGAACACGAACTCTTTTATCTCTTGCTGCCAACCTAGATTGGCCCCTACATCAGTTGGATGTTAATTGTTAAGAAAGTCTTCCTCAACGGCGGTCTAGAAGAAGTATACATGGATGGTCCCTAAAATCTAGAGCTCATTATACCATGTAGAAAAAGTAGGGTAATGCTGAAGAAGAAGCCTAGATGTTAATGTGTTGGAACCTGAGGAGATTCTTCACTCTGGTTGGGCTTATAAGTACATTGTTGCAGGCGAGCTAAATAATCTTGTTCCTTGGGAAGTCATTGATAACAATGTCATGGAAAATATGGTTAGGGTGACACTTTGATGTGTCCAAGAACCTTTTCTTAGGCCAGCAATGAAGGGTGTGTTGTTGATGTTTCGAGGGATTGCTGCTGATATACCAATTCCTCCTTTGTCTTGATTCCAGTTATTCATGAAGAAAATGCCGCAGCAGTTCCTCATGTGGCTTTTAAGTTTGTGTTTATTTATTTCTGTCCTGTTATGTATTTTTGTTTTACTTTCAGTTGTTAAAGCGTCTCTATGTTGTGTAGCACTAAAATAATAAAAAAAAACTAATTTAATTATTCCTCATGTCAATTCATGTTAGTACAATTTAGCAGCAGATATTTAGTATTTTCTTAAATGTTTAATTTGACTTAAAATGAACAAAATTGATCGGTTTTATGATTTTCATTTGATAAGAGGTTTACAGAATATCCATCCGATTGATGAGGTTGTCATGTCTCCAAGTTGTGTTGAGAACTTGAGATAAAAGAAGGTAGCCAACTAAAAGTTATTTTGGTTATTCCTCATGTTAATCCATGTTATGTAGCAGTTGATGTTTTAATTAGGGAGCCACCATCGATTCTAATTCAACTTTGTTTTCTATTTTGCCCGAAGGTTAATCCAGTTGGTAAAAAGTGACTTTACAGTGTGAGAATGTGTGTTAAACTTATGCTTTCACCTTGAGGATCTTATTGGTGGACAATCTCTAAAGAGTAATGCTAGCAACACTCTCTTTTGAACACCTTCTCTAACACTCATTCTCTTATTGGTTTAAATCATTGTGGGTATACACTTTGAAAATTGAATCAACACAAAGTGGTGGGACATACGTTGATTTCATCCAATGAAAGAGTGAGTGTTAGAGAGAGTGTTGAAAAGTGAGTGTTGTTAGCATATCCTCATCTGTAAATACATATGCCACCGCTCTTGAGGGCTGCTCTAATCAAGTGAGTTCTGAGATCCTACTTGCATAAATTTTTGGGTTAAATATGTTTCGATCCCTATAAATATGTCAACTTTTCGTTTTAGTCCTTCTAAAATATTTCTTCAACTTTTAGTCCCTAAAAAAAATTTATCATCACAGAAAAATTCATAATATTATAAGAATCTCTCCAAAAATAAATTAGAATTTTTAAAAAACAAATGAATTTAATATGAATTTTTACATTGTGTACGGTTAAAAATTCATATTTAATTTGTGTTTTGTTAAAAAATTCTAATTTTTTTTACAATATTCTACACATTTGTGCATAATTTCATTAAAAAAATACAAAAATTAACTTAAAAATAAGGACCAAAAGTAGTGATTGAAAATTTTATAGGGACTAAAAGTTGAAGAAATTTTTTAGAGGGACTAATACGAAAGTTGGTATATTTATAGGGACCAAAAACATATTTAACCCTAAATTTTTCATGGTTAAATATGTTTTTGGTTCTCTATAAATATATCAACTTTTCGTTTTAGTCCCACTAAAATTTTCCTTCAACTTTTAGTCCTTATAAAATTTTCAATCATTACTTTTGGTCCCTATTTTTAATTTAATTTTTGTAATTTTTAATGAAATTGTGCGGAAATTTGTAAAATATTCTAAAAAAAATTTAAAATTTAAAAAAAAACACAAATTAAATATGAATTAACCTTAAAAAATATAAAAATTCATATTAAATTCATTTTTTTTAAATTAAACTCTTAAAAAAAGAGTGTTTTTTGGATAATAAAAAATTGGGTTAAAAAATATGTCAAATTTTCATTTTAGTCCCTCTAAAAAATTTCTTCAACTTTTAGTCTCCCAAAAATTGTACATCTTCAATTTTGGTCCCTTATTTAAATTAAACTCATGTATAATTTATATTTTTGTAATAAAATTTTACCAAAAAATGTATAATATTATAAGAATCTCTCCCAAAAGAAATTTGAATTTTTTAACAAAACATGAATTAAATATGAATTTTTATATTTTTGGTGGTTAAAAATTCATATTTAATTTTATGTTTTGTTAGAAAATTCTAATTTTTTTTTGGAGAGATTTTTACAATATTTACACATTTATGTATAATTTTATGAAAAAAATACAAAATTTGACTTAAAAATAGGAACCAACGTAGAGATTAAAAAAATTATAGGGACTAAAAATTGAAGGAAAATTTTATAGGAACTAAAACAAAAAGTTTGTATATTTACTGAGATAAAAACATATTTAACCATTTATGTTTTTTTCACTTAGCATCTTGTATTGCTGATATTATTGCTAATGAATTTGCCTCAGTCAAAACGTAACGTAGAATAATAATTCTTTGCTGTCTCAAAGAAAAGGGTGCTTTTACTGATCAACTCAGTTGCCAGACCAGAACTGTTGAGGATCAAAGTTGATTATTGTATTAAAGGGTCTACACGTTAATAATTCTCCTTTTGAAGAGTTGATTATTGTAAGACCCATGACCATTGATTCTCTCTCCGGTCTTGCACAATAATAGTAGGTGAATCCATTAAGTACCCTTCTTGTATTTCCCCATTCACACTTATAAGAACAAAAAGGCTTAGAAGAAAGAAAAAAACTACCCGGTCAGTCAAATAGACTATTATTTCCTCAAACAATAGCATAATGAATAAATTATTTTTGGTCTTGAAATGAGAATGTTTCTTCCAACTAGAGTGGCTAGGACCTTCTGATATAATTTAACATATGAGAGAATTTAAATCATAAAAATATTATATGAAATAAAAAATTAGAATCTTCAACAAGAAATTGAGTCAATGACCATGGGTCTATGCTAAAGGGAGAGCACTGAAGTTGCAAGGCCAAAGAAATTTCTGATTTTCCTTGCCCCACACGGTTTGTGCAGAGGAAACTTTACCTTTTCTTGATATTCCCTCCTAGTTATATTGTACATTAATCAATGAGCACAACAAATGAACCACTTGTTATTATTGATCATGCGTGGAAAATCAGATTCAACGTGGATGACTTGAAACAATGCATGAGGTAGTCAACTCTCAAAAGGAGAATTATTAACTTAGTCCCTTTATTACGAGAATCAACTTTAATCCTTATGTGTATGTAACACCGACACTTTTGAATTCTGAAACAACATTTAGACTTTTGGAATATGTGTGTTCCGGCGTTTGAAACTCGTCAGAGTTTGACATCCATGTATCTAAAAACCTTTTTTTTTCTTTGATTTGACACACCGTACTTTTTGCACACTTCTAAGACATATCCATTGAGGTTATAAGTGTAGAAACAATGATGATGGTGTTAAAAACATTAAATATGATTTCATAATTTGAACCTTTTCGTAGTAGATGGAGGAATGCAAGTGAAGGCTAAAATATCTTGTTTTATCTTTTTTGTAACAAAACAAATTGCCCAATTTAGACGCACATACATATTTTAATTATAAATTAAGATCTTTCATATACAATGCTGATATATTATTTATTTATAATAAGGGTCTGTTTGATTCGAGAGTTTTGGAGGGGCGGGGAGGGGAGGGGAGATTTTTAATTTGAAGTGTTTGGTTCAATTTTTAGAAGGGGAGGAGAGCAAATCTTTTTAAAATTTGATTGCATTGCCATAATTATCCTTAAATTAATTTCAAATCTCAATATTAACCTTGTAACAACTTTTATTATTATTTATTATTATTAGGTTATCTTATTCTTATAACAATTATTATTATTATTATTATTATTACTAATTTGTTATATTTTTTTTCTGTAACAACTTTTATTATTATATTATCTATAACTCTTATTTGTTACATCTAAAACCATTTCTCCTACTACTTTGTTGATGTCAACGGCCTTATTATTATTATTATTATCTTATTTTAATTCAACTTATTATTGCTTGTTGATCTTTTTTTTTTAATGTTAATTCACCGGTTCAAGTCTTGTTGTGGAAAATATATGAGCCAGTTTGAGATAAAATAAGCAGCTTAGATGTGTGTCTCTGAAATTGTAAAATCAAGTAGTTTCTTTTATTTAATTAAGTTTAAGGGTAAAACAGTAAAATAATTTTAAAATCCCTCCCGCTCCCCTCCCCTCCCCTTGCGAACCAAACACGTTTTTAATTAAAATATCTCCCCTCCGTTAAAATCCATCCCCTTCTAATTCTCGAACCAAACGGACCCTAAGGTACATGTAAATTGCATTAATACAATTAAATTTCTTAAAATATTATCAATATTGACGTGTTGGTTCCGTTTTCTGTTTCTTAGCTTCCTTCACATTATTGGTTTGCCCAATGAGTTGATCAGTAAAAATCATCCTTTTCTCTTAGAAACCATAGAATTACTATTATAATTATACATTATTGACAGAAGCAAACTCATTAACAATAATATCAACACTACATTTCATCAAAAAACAATAACAATTAGTTTTTGGCCTGCTACCTTATTTTAGCCATACACAACACAGAGAGAACCTTAACAATTGATTGAAAAACAATAATAATAAGTAAAACCAAACAAACAAATGAACTGAAAATCACATGAGGAACTGCGCAATACATTTTCTTCATGCAGAGTTAGAATTTGGACAAGGAGGAATTGCTATGTCAGTAATCCCTTCTAACATCAACACCACACCCTTCATTGTTGGTCGGAGAGAAGGTTCATCTTGTATACACCAAAGTGCAACCTTAACCATATTTTCCATGACATTTTTATCAATGACTTCCGAAGGAACAAGCTTATTTACCTCTCCTGCAACAAAGCACTTATAGGCCCAACCAGAGAGAAGAATCTCCTCAGGTTCTAAGACATTAACATGCAGGTTTCTTCTGCAACATAAAATTTCCAACAGCATTATTCCATAGCTATAGACATCTGCCTTCAATGATATCGGGGTGTTCTTGTTCCATTCCGGAGCCATGTAGCCTCGTGTCCCTCTAATCACCGTGAAAGTTCTGGTTTGGTCTGGCATTAGAAGTTTTGCAAGACCAAAATCAGATATCTTCGCAGTCCAAAACTCATCCATCAAAATGTTTTGAGGCTTTATGTCGCAATGAATGATGGGAGCTTCACACTCTTCATGGAGATACAAGATCCCTCTAGCAATGTCCAGTGCTATTCTTACTCTCTCATCCCAATCCGGTCGTCTTTGATCACCAAACAGAAGCTTTCCAAGTGAACCATTGCTCATGTATTCATAAACCAGAAGCCTTTTAGAACCCTCAGAACAAAAACCAATCAATCTAACTAGGTTCCTGTGGTGGGTTTTCCCAATGGCTCTCACTTCTGCTTGAAACTCTCTTTCTCCTTCTTCCACCAGCTTCTCCAGTCTCTTCACTGCAATCAATCTCTTACCTTTGTTTAAGGCCCCTTTGTAAACTGCTCCAAAAGAGCCTTTACCCAACTCTTCCTTGAAATGATTTGTTGCTCTTCTCAGCTCATTGTATGTAAATCTTATCAAAGACACCTCTTCATTCAGCCCTCCAAAGTTCCAAGTGTCTGTTAGCCTTTTGTACTTTAATACCCGAATCTTATACATGTAATGGCTGGACACAAAAATCGCTGAACACAAAACGATACTAAAGACGGACGTAACAACAATTATGTGCACTACTGCTTTGTTACTTGTACTCTTGATTTGAAAATCTAAAGTTTTTTCATACCCCTTTGAGCTTTGGATGCTGTTGTTTCCAACCTTTAAGAAAGCCGTGGTAGAAATGTCAGCTTCATTTGTTCGTTTGGCATATCTCAACGGCAGTCCTTGTTTCTTGCAGCTTGTTTCTTTATAAAGTGCAGCCCAGCAGTTGCAATCAACCAAACAAGCCAATGCACATTCTTCCTTTGATGACATAGTTTCATATACGTAATAAGGACGATCGTTCCAAACTATGCCGTCCATCGAGACCATGTTATAAAAGACTACACCATCTCCGTCACCTCTACACTCTGCTTTTGAATAGTTCCTTTCGCAGCCAAGAGTATCTTCATTTGCATCTATATATTTATAACCCATGAGACAAATGCACACTGGTTTGTTGTCATAGAATGTGCAGTAACTGTTGTAGCCACAAAACCCCCTTACATCACATGTGGTGCTATCTGGAATATTTTTGATACTTCTGGAACTGCCATTGTTAGTGTGATGAGCATATAACCGGAAAACCCCATCAAAATCAAGGGTTGCACGATAGATTGTCGGCTCTCCAGTGTTTTGGTCTTCTTCATTATCAAACAAAGTGATATTCACTCTAGAATCACTGCTGCTATTCGAGATTTGCAGTAAACCTGTTTTGTTGATGTAAAGATGATATTTTACATTGCCACTGACAGTATTAGAGGCCCAATAAGCATCCCATGGTGTATTAGCTGTGTATGCTGGATACAGAACAAGATTTCCATCATCCTGCATGTTGAGTCGAAACCTTCCAGTTGAATGATTGGTCTCTGATAAACTAGAGGACAGTTGACCTCCACATGGTAGAGATTGACTCCCCAACAAAGTATCAGTTGGGTGATCAAAACTCTGCCATATGATGCTTGAATTATTGTCATCGTATAGTACAAAGTTCCCAGAGTCAAGCATGGAGGCAGAGGAAGCTCTTGCATTAGCATTAACAATAAGCTTCTCTTGTCCTTGCTGATTAGTTAGTATCAATGTACCATTCATAGTAAATTGTAGCTTTACAGTTGAGGTTACCGGAGGATCATCCCGGTTTGCACTCCATACTATTGTCCTGTTCTTCTTGCCAACCAACCAAATTCCAATGGCAAAGCCATTTTCTTGTGGATAAAAGCCAAAAGCAAATAGGCCAGAATGGGAAAGCCATGAAGAGGAGTGAGAACTTCCAGGGGAAAGAGAGGAGCCAGGAGTTATCCACTCTGTTAGTGGTGTTTTTGTTTGAGCTCCAGTACTTGCTAATGACAAGGACATGAACAGAAAGAAGGTGATAGTTGCAGTATAGGCATCCATAACTATTGGGTTTTGATTACTTTAGAGAGAAAAGTAGCAAAGTTAATTGAAATGGCCTCAATTACAAATACTTGCTTTTTTTGGACAACAATGCCTCACAATAAATAAATGCTCGTGGAAAATTAGCAAAGCATGAGTGCAAACCTTGACCAACAAGTCTTCCCATATATGGTTGAAAAATAGAAGTACCATAATGCTTTCTTTGACAATTTCTTTTTTGATTATATTTTCTTTATTTTGATTCATGTAGTCGACCCCACGAAGTGGGATAAGAATTGGTTGTTGTTGTTGAACATGCACCAATGCATGTCAACAGTCAACCACTAGTTATTGAATCATGCGTGGAAATAAAGAATCCATGGATGACTTTAAATATTGCACGAGAGCCGGTCAAAGTCTTCAAAGAAGAGAATTAATTATTTAATAAAGTTTGGTCCTTCCTTAACATACTATTCTGAGTTGGCAAGTGATCAATAAGAATCATAACTTTCTTTGAAACGCCTGAAAAGTAGTTTCCAATCCTATGGCTTCCACCCTTGTTCTGTTATTATTACTGTTCTTCTTCATGTTATTTACAATAGAGGCCACAAACACAACTGAGAAAAATAACTCCGGTATCATTGGGATGGGGTCTTCACTCTCTCCTAAAGGCAAAAATATGTCATGGCCATCAAGTTCTGGCCATTTTGCTTTCGGGTTTTACACACAAGGTAGTGGCTTTGCTGTTGGAATATGGTTGGTTAGTCCATCTGAAAACACAACCACTGTTGTGTGGACTGCTAACCGTGACACTCCAACACTCTCCTCTAAATCTATGTTGAATTTGACAGAGCAGGGCCTGCTTCTTCAAAATGAAACGGGAGATTCACCTATTAATATAATAGACTTTGTACATTCAAAGTCGGTCTCTATGGCATGTCTGCAGGATTCTGGTAACTTTGTGCTATATGACGAGGATTCTTTTGTTATCTGGCAAAGCTTTGATCATCCAACTGACACCATACTAGGTGGTCTGGTGGAGAGTCAGAAATTAGTCTCTAGTATGTCCCAGTCAGACCATTCGAGTGGACGTTTCTATCTCAGCATGCAAGATAGTGGAAACCTCGTCGCTTACTACAATGTATTAAGCTACATTGATAATTACTGGTATTCAAACTCTCCAAATCCGATGACATACCACCAGCTCAGCCTTAACATTCAAGGACATCTTTGCCTAAGTCATGGTGAAGAGAATCGTGGTGATGGGATATGTTTCAACGATATCAATAAGCATAGAAAGAAGTCACACGAAAATGCAACTTCAATCTACCGTGCAACACTTGATGTAGATGGAAACTTTAGATTGTATGAGCACCAATTTGACTTTGAGAGCAAGAATAGCTCGCATGTGGTAATGTTGTGGCAAGCACTTAATGATACATGTCAAGTGAAGGGGTTTTGTGGGTTGAACAGTTATTGCTCCTCCAACATGAGCGGTGATGCTGTCTGCAAATGTTATCCTGGTTTCATCCCTTCCAAGACTACAAGCGTGCCTATGGACTGCGTACAGGCGCATAGCAAAGATGATTGTGAAAGCAGTGAAGATCGAATAACATTGTATAATTTCATTCACCTTAAGAATATGTCTTGGGGTGATATCCCATATTTTATGTCCACGATGAAGATGGAAACTTGTGAGAAGGCTTGCCAACAAGATTGCGATTGTGGGGGAGCAATATATGTCAACGGCAACTGTTATAAATACAGGCTTCCACTTATTTATGGCAGAGTTCAAAATGATTCTTCCACTCTGTCTGTAGCTCTTTTAAAGATTCCTTCAACAACCGCCATTATTTCGCCTCCAAACTCAAACAACACGAATGTGCCTAAGCTTGTTGTTGACAACAAGAGAAATTTGATAATGATCCTAGCTTTTACTCTGGGTTTTGTTTCATTGATCTGTTTGGTCTTTGCAGTCTTCATTTTCTTGACTTACAGGCGTCAAGTTAATTTGTATGCAATGCTGTCTGAAAGTGAAAAACTTGAATTTTCTCAAGAATGTTCCTTGCGTTCGTTTTCTTTTGAAGAACTTGCGAAATCAACTGGGGGATTTTCAGAGGAGATAGGGAGAGGATCATTTGGTGCTGTTTATAGAGGTACAATAGGCGACAATAACAGAAGTGTTGCCGTGAAGAGACTGGAGGAGAGAATTTCTGAGGAAGGGGAGCGGGAATTCCGAGCTGAAATTACTGTCATTGCTCGAACTCATCACCGAAATTTGGTTAAGCTTATTGGTTTTTGTATAGAAGGATCCAAGAAGCTTCTTGTTTATGAATTTTTCAGCAAAGGGTCTCTTGCAAATCTCCTCTTTGAAGGGGACACAGGACTATCTTGGAAAGATAGAATGAAACTTGCATTGGATGTGGCTAGAGGACTGCTGTATCTACACGAAGAGTGTGATGTCCGAATCATCCATTGCAATATAAATCCTCGTAATATACTTATGGATGAAGCATGCACCGCAAAAATATCTGATTTTGGATTCGCAAGGCTATTAAAGAGAGGCCATTCAAGAACTGAAAAACAGGATGATGGCACAAGCATGTACTTGGCACCTGAATGGCAGAAGGAGGATGCATCGGTATCAGTAAAATCTGACATTTACAGTTTTGGGGTGGTATTATTGGAGATAATCTGCCGCAGGAGAAGTATAGAGATGAATAATATTTCTTCAGCTGACGAAATCCTTCTTTCCAGTTGGGTATATCAATGTTTTGCAGCAGGACAGTTAAACAAGCTTATCAGACATGATGAGAAAGATGTGGATTGGAAGATATTTGAAAGAATGGTGAAGGTGGGGTTGTGGTGTGTACAAGACCACCAATCTCTCCGTCCAACAATGAAGAATGTAATCTTGATGTTGGAAGGTTTGAAAGATATTCCAGTTCCTCCTTCTCCAGCTCGCTTGGTTGAGTAGTATTGTAGGGATTTATGTGTTGCTTGTGTGATTTATTATTTGTGCTATTGCAGTTTCAATTTTATGTTGAATTTACGGTTTAGGTTGTGTTGTGATGAACTATATCAAAAGCTAGCATTTGTGCTCATCACTAGTGGAAATCGTTGTGTTAAATAAATATTTGTTTAGTTTTTTCTTGTATGATTTGTATATTACATCTAATTCTGCATAGAAGAAACTGGTGCAGCTGTTCCTCATGTGGCTTTCAGTTTGTCTTGTGTCATGTTATGTATTGTTGTTTTTGTTTCAGTTGCTAAGGTTGTAGCAAGCCAAAGCCAAAATCTAATGTAGTTATTCCTCTTCCTGGTGTCAATGTCAATCTTGTTACAATTTAGCAGCAAATATTAGTATTTTCTCATAATTTTAATTTGTCTGAAACATGAACAAATTTAATTGGTTTTGTTGTTTCAAAAGCAAAAAATGGGAGAAGGTATCATTTTTTATATCTTATTTTCGCACAACAAGAAATAAACTGAATAACTGATAACCATTATAATTGTGTAAAAGTTATATTGGAGAAAAGCAGAAAAAATGATACTATTAGTAACACTTAAATAACTCTAATTAATAACTCATGTTAATTCATGTTATGTCTAGCAGCTGATATTTTAATTGAGTAGTCAAATTTGATTGTTATTCAACTTTATGTATTTTCTGCTTGGTTCTTAACGGTTAATGCATTGCTTCAAATCTTCCTCTTGGATTCTGAATTTTCCACGCATGATCCAATAATAACAAGTGGTTCACATGCTGTGCTCACTGATGAATGCACAACATCAATCAAGGGAAAATCAAGAAGAGGTAAAGTTATTTCTGCATAAAACCGTGTGGGGTAGGGAAAAACAGATTTTTTTTTTTTTTGAAAGAGAACAAAAATTTCTTTGGCACTTGCGACTTCAATGATATGCATTTACTTAAGGTCTCGAGTTCGAATCCTCAAGATGTCAACAATTCTTGTATTTGGTCGGTCCATACAAAGATGTGAGTTCAATTGAACCCCGCTAATATACGATGGGATTGTCTTCCGGATTAGTTGGTCACCCATACCAAGTTTAAAGAAATGGTACTTATTTTTTTTGACAAAAATAAGCGATATTTATTCATTCAAATTGATGGAGTAAATCGATACAATACAAATCCAAATTCGCTAAAAACAAAAAGGATAAATATGTGAACAAACTCACAACATCCATGTTAATAGCATAAAACGGCAAAATACCTATGCCTACAAATATGACTAATATGACTATATTAAAGTCTCCGGATCTGTAACATTGACAACGTCAAAGTCATTGTCATTGATCGGATCTGCACTTGCTCAAAGCTAATCTTTCAACCTGAATCAAATCAACACCGCACTAAGACGGGAAATCAAAAACACACCGCACAAAGACGGGAAATCAAAACAAACAGAGTCGTTCAGAGACGACGAAATCACAAAAACAAACGAAAGAAAACAGAAAATATGTGAAATCACTTATTC
>Ga0315914_1001201_pt1 | contig 37784 bp, 15 predicted proteins | sample MpolenodulesMG_FD_203920 | JGI IMG/M metagenome (GOLD analysis project Ga0315914, IMG submission 203920) | Medicago polymorpha root nodule microbial communities from Los Angeles, California, United States - elongated nodules | ecosystem: Host-associated > Plants > Roots > Nodule | place: USA...
ATTGGTTGAACAATGGCTCTAAGACCTCTAGTTATTCGCATCTAAGCTAAGAAAACAATTAAACTCGAAAAATGAAACAAGGTATAAGTGAAAGAAAACATAAAAGAAAATTAAATGATTAAAATAAAAAAAAATTAGCTCAATTTTTGAGCAAGTTTCCAAGAATGGCACCAAAAACTTGACAAGCCCACAAGTGTATGGGTATGTCTTCATAATAAAAAGAGTATCGTATGAACAATGACTTGTGAATATCAAGGTTACCTTTTGAGTGTTTTAAAGATCGATGATTGTATTTTGGTTGAAAATACACGATTAATGAAACAACATTAGAATCATTGGAGATTGTCACTACAATAAACATGTTAATAGAGCCCCAAATCACCAAGCCCCACCTAAACTGCGCCCCCTAAGGCCACTATATGTTAGACTCCCTTATTAAATTAAATTATTTTGACCCAGCCCACTAATTTTTTTATTAGTGGGCTATGGTGAGGGGGCTCCAGACCCACTAAAACTTTAAACTTTCACATTTCTCAGCAAGTGAAAAACTGGAATCGCACACACTCTCACTTATCCGCCTATCGTCGCCAATCGTCGCTGTCTACTGCCACTGCATTTCATTTCTCTTTGGCTAATGTGGTTTAACCACATGTAGATGTTAAATATTTGAATACTACTAATCTGGTTTAACCACAATGCTTAAATGTATGTATCAATATTTATTAGAAATATCAAACCATTTGATTCTCTTAATCAATGAAAATAAATCTCATATTGAAAAATTGAACTCCTTTTTCAGATTTGCTATTTTTTTTTTGTTGCTTAGAGTCCTGTTTTTATGGTTGGTGGTTGTGCTACTAAAGTTTAGTTTCTTTTTTTATAAATTGAAACATGTTATCTCATATTCAAGATAATGTATGTGGTAAAAAATAAGAGAACTTTAATTTATCAAATTATGATGATAGATTGAGATTATTATGAGTACGATTATGATGTTGTTGTAGATTATTAAAATAGAGCATAGCCATCTTTGTTTTGTGATAAGTGATAAGGTTTATGATCAACTTGGATGGTTATATCTTTGTTGTTGCAAGTTTATTTGGATCCTGTCATATAACATTGGAATAAGATTACATTGAATCTAATTTGATCTGAAATATTTTTAGTGCTCTCTCTCTCTCTCTCTCTCTCTTATAGTTATGTTATTTGTTTAAATGTTTGGGAACTTCTCTTTATTATAGTATGGAGCCTATGAATATGGATGTGAATGGAGAATGTCAAGATGAAACTATTGTGGCATTTGAGAATAACGATACTCATAAGAAAACAATGTTTGCAGTTTGATTTTTTTTTTTAAAAAAAACGGTAAAGATCTAAATGGCATAGAAAGGGTTGTATGCAGTTTTTGCAAGAAAGATTTTTCTATCGAAAAAAAACCTTAGGTCTTTGCAAAATTAGGTACTTCACATCTCATTCGTCATGTTTGTTCTTGCAAAAATTGCATACAACCCTTTCTATGCCAACTAGATCTTTATCGTTTTTTTCAAAAAAAAAAAATTCAAACTGCAGACATTGTTTTCTTATGAGTTTCGTTATTCTCAAATGCCACAACATTTTCATCTTGACCTTCTCCATTGACATGCATATCCATATGCTCCATATTATAATAAAGAGAAGTTCCCAAACATTTAAACAAATAACATAACCATGAGAGAGAGAGAGAGAGAGCATAAACAGAACACTAAAAAGATTTCAGATCAAATAAGATTTAATGTCATTTCATTCCAATGTTATATGACAAGATCCAAATAAACTTACAACAACAAAGACATAATCATCCAAGTTGATCATAAACCTTATCACTTATCACAAAACAAAGATGGCTATGCTTTATTTTAATAATCTACAACAACATCATTATCATAATCATACTCATAATAATCTCAATATATCATCGTAATTTGATAAATTAAAGCTCTCTTATTTTTCACCACATAGATTATCTTGAATATGAGAAAACATGTTTCAATTTACAAAAAAGAAACTAAAATTTAGTAGCATAACCACCAACCATAAAATCAAGACTCTAAGCAACAAAAAAAAACTTGTAGATCTGAAACAAGAGTTCAATTTTTCAATATGAGATTTATTTTCACTGATTAAGAGAAACAAACAGTTTGATATTTCTAATAAATTTTGATACATACGTTTAACCATTGTGGCTAAACCACATTAGTAGTATTCAAATATTTAACACCTACATGACCTAAAGTTTCAAAACATAGAATGGTGTAATAAAATAGTTATCTGATATGGCCATGGTGATAGGGCACCGCTTATCAAAGCACCACCCATTATTTATTGACTAATCACTTTAAAATATTAGGAAGTATTCTATATCACTTATGGTGGAAGATCTTATGAGAAACAACTTATTTTCGTAAGCTTGTCAAGATAACCTATGTAAACAACTTGTAGCTTATACAAAAACAATTTAACATAATTTTATCTTTTGTTATAAAAACAGTTTATAACTAAGCGTTTTTCATGATAAGCACTTATGCTAAAAACTTCAAAATAAGTTGTTCATCCTAACAGGGCCTATATATCACACTTCAGAGTATAGTATCCGACACAAGACAAAAAAAAAGGTAGAATACTATATAAGCACTTATTTAAGTTTTATATCCAAACATACACAAGTATTTAATGAAAACCTTCACATGCAATATTCACAGAAAACAAGCATCATATCTATTTTCGCATCAAGGCAAATCTATTCAGATCAATGAACAAGTGAAAACTAAAAACCGATTATATTTTTCTGTCACTACAACACCATCTTTAGATAAATAAACAAAGAATAAACATTTTGATGACCTAATTAGAAGAAACAAATTGATTTTAGCATGAATTAATCATAAACCCTAAAATTGACATATAACCCTAAAATACACAAATGAGAGTGAAGAGAACTGGGAAGAGAAACTAACCGAGGAGAGGAGAGCCACAGAGAGATGAATTGCAACGGCGGTAGATGATGGCGATGGACGAAAATGGCGACGATGGGAGGAGATGGGCGGAGAAGTGAGAGTGCGTGCGATTCTAGTTTTCTACTTGCTGAGAAATGTGAGAATTTGAAGTTTTAGTGGGCCTGGAGCCCCCTCATCATAGCTCGCTAAAAAAAAAAAAAATTTAGTGGGTTGAGTCAAAATAATTTAACCTAACAAGGGGGAAGTTATACCCTATACCCATACAATTGCATCTTCACCCCTACAAATCAATGATAATTAAATTTTGTCCTCTTGGCAATTTAACATTTTACAATTTTATTTTTCACCTCACTTTTAACATTTTATGTTCCACATTAGTTCACCCCTACCTTCATGACACAATACATTTTATTCTGGAAAACTATATCTTTCATTTTCGGTTCCTATTTTATTTTGTAGACACCTACATAAATTTTTTCCGGCAAACTTAAACAGGAATACAAAACCACACTTTATCCTTGCACGGTCATCATCCGTCGGTACACCACAATTGGCCGCCCCCACGCGTCACAAGTCGCGATCTCTCAACTGTTCCACTTCTCTCGAACCACAACAACCCTATGTCTCTAAACTTATATGTGTTGCTGCCGAAAGGATCGGTCGCCAAATGCAAGAGGAGGCCATTCATTCCCGCCGTTGATGCGTTGCTTGCTATTCGCCACACGAAGTGTCCTCTCCTCTATTAATAATCAATATTTTCTTTCATAATTTCAGTTTTATCTTTGCTTTTGTTGACATTTATGTTGATTGAAATTAAAGCAAATTAAATTCAAACTTGAATGGAATGGATTTACTTTTTTATGCCGATTGTTTATCTATTTTTCTTTTAACACAAATTGAATGGATTTATTTACTATTGCAAATATCGTAATGCTTCTCGTATTAGGATTGAGATTTCAAGTGACCCCAATATAGGGAGACAACAAGAAACTAACATTTTTTACAGGTGGGACGCTTAACATATCATGATCTAAAAAAGGTAAAAATAAAATAAAATTCTAGAGCTAAAAAATGAACAGTAAACGTTTTCTATCGGTTTTCAGAAAATAAAATATGAACCAAAAATATAAGATATCGTTATCAGGTGGGACACTTAACATATCATGATCCAAACACTTAATTTGATGTTCGATCAAATTTATATTGCCGGTAACAAGATCCAATTGAAATTAAGATTTTCTCTTTTTTACAAAATAAATAGAATAAAGGAGGCAAACCTCGGTCCCAAGAACATAGCTTACATCATGTACATCCATTTGCATGAGTTAAGGTTCAACCCAGGACTCCCCGCTAATTCACATTTAAAAAATATGATATTCTAGTCGCTAAATAACTTAACACAATGCAAACAAGAGGTACCGCTAAGAGGAATGCATAATGACATTTATTTATAGTCTACGATTGGAAGAATTCTGAATGTAAATACAAAATTGCAAATGTAGAACATACAACTATTTATGACAAGTCAAACTGATCAAATTTAACATGTTTGATATATAAGCCCTAATTTTAAATATTCATTTTTTATAAAAAAAAATAAAAATAAAAAATATTTTTTTAAAATGATGTGAAATTTATCAGAGTGAGAATCTAAGTAAAAGTATTTAATCTTAGTTTTATTTTTATTTTTTATAATATGATTGTAACAGTAAAGTTTTATCTGCTATCATGTAAATTATTAAAGGTCTGAATTTAAAAAAAAATTAAAATTACAAAAAATAAAATAATCCCAGATTACACCTGGATTCGACTAAAATGACATTTTTAATGATGTAGGGCATTCTTCCTTAACATGAAGATTTGCATTAAACCTTTGTTACAAGAAATAGGAAAAAAAAAGTTGTAAGATCCTAAAATGGGAACCCCCACCATTGAAGGAAATATAATAGAAAAAATCGCATATATTCCCAGCTCAACCAACAAAATATTTGTCAAAGAATATTTGATGTAGGCCACATTCACCTGTTTTTGTTCCATACGTATAAATGTTAATGTCATATCTTGTGTGAGAGTCTAAGACAAATTTTACTGATCATGGACCCAATTTGTTTTTCATCTTATATTTTTTAGTTCTTTAATTTTTTTTATTGTTTGCTGGGTATATTGACTAGTCTAAAACTTATTATTATTTTTCAAGTGACAGATAGTGATTTTTTTAAATATTTAATAAAAATAAATTAAAATTTATCAGTTATGCATATATGTTAAAAATAAAATTTGATAGAAACAAAACTTATAATTTATCAAACCACAAATAGCAAATTGGTAGAAGTATCCACTATATTAGTATTGATAGAATTCTTATGATATATGAAAAGAAGATTATTGCATAACAAATGAATAAATATCATCCTTCGATTTAAAAAAAAAAAGTTGGACTATTACTGACGGATAAGGTGGACTATTGACGGATTAATTGCTTTAATTACTAGCGGATTATGTGTATTACTGACGGATTCGAAAGTAACAGTGTTACTGACGGATCTCTTGTATTACTCGCGGAATATTTAATCCATTATACTATTACTGACGGATTCACATCCCTCAGTAAAGAAAAGGCATGTGCGTTTACATTATTGGCGGATTTGTTGCATTACTGGCGGAATATTTAATCGCTATAATATTACTGACGGATTTACATCCCTCAGTAAAGCGCTTTTACATTATTAGCGGAATTTTTCCGCCAGTAATAAATCGTAGGTTCTTTATTGATATTACTGACGGATTGATCCGTCAGTAATGTAACTCACTGAATTATTGACGGATTTTTCCGTCAGTAACTTTATTGAGGGTTTTTTCAATGTTGTTGAAGGATTATTCCGCTAGTAATTACCGAGGGCCTAAATCCCTCAGTAATGCAATTTTGAATTGGTTAGTAAATTGGGGAATTCTTGTAGTGAAATATCATCCTTAGAAAAAAAAAATTATGAAAGCTTGTAATTTCATTAAAAAAGTGTGAGTTTTCGTACAATTTTCATTAATATTATGAAAGCTTGTAATTTCATTAAAAAATATTATGATCGATAATTATTAGCTAGGACAATGGAGTATTTTTAAAAGAAGCAAGAGTATTTCACAAAGAAGTAAGCAATAGAGTAATCAAACCAACAATGCAAAACGTATAAAAGTGAAAATACAAGGACAATGGAAAGTGGAAACTGAGAATCCTAGGCCACAGGCTTTGAATTTTTTCCCTTTTAATTAATGTTCATTTCCCTTTCTTCCTACAAAATCATATATTGGACAAACCCAAGAGAATGTGTGTTGTGTAGGAACAAGTAACATTGTGTGTTGCAAGCAAATGTGACAGGGGACATTAACATTGATTTCAAAAGTACGATTTGGTTTTGAATTTTAATGTAAAGAATTGTCAACACTATCAATGTTTATCAATTGGTGCACTGGCACCATGAATGAGCTAGCTAGCTAGTAGTTCAGAAATGTAATATTTTTCTGCTCCCATAACCTTTGTACCATGTCTTTGGTTCCTTCTTTTTTGAGAGCTGGAACTTGAATTCCTTTGGTTTTTCAAGATGCATGTGAAGTGTATTCAAGTGTTATTGGAAGGAGGTTGGTTAGTAATCCTTTTGAAAATTTAGGTTAGTCTCTTCACATATATAATTTCTTATAAAACTACTGAAGCTGTTATCTTATGAAGATTACACACAAACTTTGGTTTTTATTTTTATTTTTTATGCAAATATAGAAATATATAAAAGTCTCAAGATGACTTCTAAAAACACCTCTACTTGTAGAAACACCTAGCGAGCCTTTATATGCATCATCAATTTGCATTTTATCAAATGAATTGGAGGCATAATCCAATGAAACTGTTTAATTAGAGGAGGAGGAGCATGACAATGAACACTAAAATATCTGAGGAGCGTACTGTGAGAGAAATTTCTAAAATATATTTGAAAAGTTGCAATGGTTAAATAGAGACCTTTTTAGAGAAAAAGTATATTGCTTGACAATTGAAGCAATGTAACAATCCATGAACAAACTCTTCTAAATGATTGTTTCTCTTCACCAAAGGACATAAGTTTATCTATAAAGATAGACACTTTGGAGGCAGAAAAGTATTCAGAAAAATGGAGACAAAAATCACATTTGTGAGTCGAAATTCTGCCGAAAATTATACTAAATCATTCTTTCTTTTCTCTATTGCATGAGGGGAATTGACAGAACATTATTTTGTTAACTACCATTGAACGATACGTTTGGTATGAATGAGCAAGTCATGTCAAGGATTCCATCGTATCCTGGAGGGGATTCACCGATATACCATTTTGCATCTGGTTGGCATAACTGGTAGAGGCGAATCGAACCTAAAGGTTATGTGTGCCACACACGATTTGAAATTTATGTACACACTTCATCATCTTCTTGGTCAAGTTATTGCTGCCGATAACCAACACATGTTTTAACACATATTCTTTAATAGATGAATACATGTGACCTTTAGAGTGAGTAGCTGAATAATAAACTAAATTTTTTGTGAGCCAAATCTTGTTCAAAATTAGGATGGATGTTTTGAAATCTCAAGTTATTTCTACATTTCCAAACAATTCATAAAATATAAGTGATGACAACTAAGATGAGATCACAAACTTTGGGCTCCAACCTCTATCAATACTTGACACAAGATAGGTAAAGCTAGATATATCAATATGCACCCCCAACAAAGCAGACAACCAATTCCAATATCTAAGAGTATATAGACATTGAAAAAAAGATGATGTGCTGTTTCATAATTGTTCCCACACAAGCTGCTACATGAAACAATAGTAAAACCTCTTTTAATCAAGTTATCATCAATGGCAAACACATTGTGCATATATAAGTCTCTAAATCTTCAAGTGGAATGTAAGGTTTCTAGATGCTTTTTGCCCACGGTAGGTCAGGAAGAACTAGAATATGAGTATGGCTAAAATAAACATCTTTAAAAGTAAGAGAACCCAAATTTTAAATCACAAAAAATCAAACCATCTGACACAGGAGAACCAAGTGAAGAACCAGAATGAATTAGAGTTGTTCAAAACCGAACTAATCTAATAGAACATCGCAAACCGAACCAACTCAAATCGAAAACCGTAAAAGCCGCATTTAATTCGAATGTATTCAGATCATCTTTTGACTCAACCGCATGGTTTGGTTTGGTTTGTAATTTTATTTTAGCAACCGAACCAAACCGCAACCTAAGAGAAACACTAATTAAATTATGTCATGCAACCTAGTACTCATAGAAATTCAATGAGAAACTTTATAGAATGACATGTTTTTTTCTCCATTGCTTTTTGACTAAGACATGCTTTTTTCTTCTCTTGTTAAGTCTCTTATATGCTTTTGATTTTAAAAATGTATTTATGTGATTTAATTTAATTCTACTTGCACTTTTGCATATATGTTTATGTTAGATATATCTTTTTTTTATTTGAAAACTCGGTATCCGTTTCAAGGACCGACTAATCCGAGGAGACCAATCCCACCGCCCACTTGCGGGTGCCCCATTCTAAGCCAGAGCAAAGCTCTGTATGGATTTGCCCACCAAAATTGGCATCAGAGGGAATTGAACCCGAGATTTTGAGAGGAGCACACTCCAAGATTTCAAGTCAACCACTAGACCTACCCCAAATGGGTATGTTAGATATATCTTTGATTGTTCAATGAGATCGGACGGTTTATATGAGTTGCACCAAATCCAAATCCCATTTAACCAGACCTACTAATTAAAGCTACATATGACCATATATACATTCCTATTGGCACAGTAACAATCTCATAACTCAAAGGTAGGAAAATCCCTTGATGATGCAACCATCCATAATTAACTTGGGCAACCATGATGAATAGTAGAAAAATCCCTTGATGCAACAATAATTAACTTGGGCAACCATGATGAATGAAATATTGGAGTTAGTTATGCAGTATTAGAAAGGCTGCAAAAATTTATGCATTGAATGAGAAGGTGAATGGATATGTTATTTCAACTATCCTCACTGCACGTCAAGTTGTCAATCTAAATGTAGCAATATGTCATCTTTTATTCAAGTTTCCATTACTTTCTTGAAAATGCATGGAGCCCATTAATGATGTCAAGCCACAAAAAAGTACCAAAACTGTCAATATCTGCCTCCTCTACACCCTCTTTGTATAAAATCCCTGACCCACTTTGTAGAAAGGTGTAATGTAGATTAAATATCATTTGGTTTTAATGGAAAAAATATTTTCAATTTAATGGTATTAATTTTCTTGTTAATCAATTCAATTTAAAGTGTGGTATGCATTAAATTACTTTTTGTTTTATTCATTAATTATATTTAATATTTAATGTACTATAAAATAAATATGTAATAAATGTAATTTTTCTTATCTAAAATATTACTGTAAATATCTCTTCTCATATTCATTTTTTGTATTGGAGTACAAGTTATAATTATTGATTCCCTAAAAAAAATTATAATTATTAATATAATTGACTTGAGTCAAAAAGATATATTTGACTTTTGAGTAAAAAAAAACCTTGCACAATATCACAACAAGTATTTCTAAGTAATAATTTTCCCTTTGTAAAAAAAGTAATAATTTTCTTATTTGCTTATGTTTCAAGCTGTGTTTGTTTTATTGATGACATTGTGTATATTCTTGAGATATTTTATTAATATAGAATTAAAAAAAAAACATATACAATAAAATGGAGTTGACATATGACAGAAAATTATAAAAATAATTTTAACTAATATGATAAAAATAATAATTTAAAACGGAATAAAAATAAAAAATAATAAAAATAAAAGTTCACAGGATAAATAAATTCATAAAAAGACTCCTATACAAGTTACATAATAATAATAATAATAATAATAATAATAATAATAATAATAATAATAACTTTTTTTTATAAGATTGTCAAAAGAAAAAGTTTTTATAAGATTTATGAATCCTAATAAAGCATCGATAAAAATACACATTTGCAACACTCTTTTTTTTTTTTTGAAAGATCAGCACTCTTTTTTATTGGAATACACGAATGCCACCAGATTTATATGTGCTGAATATGATTTTTTTTTTTTTTTGAAACAATGTGCTCAATATGGTTATAGTGAGCATCATTTTACAATAACAAAGAAATTCATAAGATTCATATGACTGCTAATAAAACAAAAGAGTGTTTTTTTTTGCCAAAATGAAACTTATCTAATTTCATTACTAATCATAAAGAAATTGGGTTAATAACTGGAAAAAAGTGTATTAAGAATTAAAAAAAATTGTTTTACTAGTGTACTGATCTAATATTTACATATACATGTAAATTCTAAAACGCTCCAATTCAATCCTAAACAATTTTTGTGAGGCCAATACATTTATTTTATTTCTGGTTTTTTAATAAAATTTTGGGGTCAGCAGTTTCTATGATCTATAAATCCTCCTAACATCTTATTCTTACATCATACACAAAATTTTCATTTTGTATTCTCAAAACAACAATAAATACTATCAAGAGAGAAAAATAAGATAGCAAGAGTTATTACAACCAAAATGTCATTCATGAAAGCAACAATAAATTATGAATAATAAAGTCTCTGCCACAAGAAGTCAATGCCCGAACCATACACATTTTTCATGGCTCATCTAAGATTGTAGAGTAGGAAATGACCAAGTATGGTGCGATCTTGACTCCCTCTTCTATAAAAACCAACAAAAGCTATGACTACGGTCAGGTCAGGGTATGTATCCGAGACCCAACTCACCTAAACTTTTGCGATTTAAATCATAATAAACCAAACTAAAAAAAGTAAATAAAAAGGAACCTTACATAAAGTACCTTAAAAATTAAAATAGTTCTTATAACCTTAAAACAAAAATTAAATAAAAATAAAACTTTGGTAGTTGGTGTGAAATGTAATGAAGCTTGAAAGCCCTTTTTTGAAATCAAAATACAGCTCTACCAGCAACACCAACAGGAGCAGCAACATAGCAGTAAATAATTTATAACAAGTCTTTGTGAATCAATGTCTTGATGAGAAAGCATTCAAGTCCCTCAACTAACTTAAACTTCAAAACACTTTACTTCTCCCTCCATATTGATTACCTCCACCAGCACAAAATAAAATCCTCAGGTTCTGAAACCCTAATTAATAATACTAAAAAAAAAAAAAAAAAACTTGTTCAAGTTTTTTTTTTTTAGCATCAAGAACTAGGGCAATTCAAAGCAGCTTTTATGTGTTGAACAGTCTCACCAATAAGTCCATTAACAGTTGCAACAGACTCCATATTAAGTTTAGCAGATGGTAAACTACTGACCATAATTTGGAATGCAACTGTTATCAATGATCCTCCACTACCACCATTATTCCCTAGGTTTGAGCTTGTTGATGCTCCATCAGCATTAACATTACCACTTCCTTGAAGATTGTTATTGTTATCAAGTTGGTTTCCATCAGAAGTGATTGTGAAACCTGAAGGTGTTACTGGAATGTGGGAAGTATCTTCACCACTCATTGCTACATTCATAGATGTTAATTCAATTGGACAATAGACTACAATTGAACCTGATGAGTCCACACAGCTTTCTTGAAGTATCAACATGTTGTTTTGACTTGTGTTGAATGCCTATTACATTTGAAAAGTCACAAAATACATTAGAAACAAAATTAAAATCCGCGGACTAGGGTCTAATTGTTACAAGAAAAATGGGCTGAGTACATGAACGTACTCAGTCTTACTCCTACTAGCGGAGAGACTATTTCCAGGATTTGAACTCGTGACTTCATTGTCACAAGGCAGCAATGTTATACTTGTGCCGAGGATCAACCTCACCGATTGAAAAAAAGTGGATAAAAAAGTAAATAAAACGGAGGAAGCAAGTCTTACCCTAAGCACAGAGATGGAGTTGCCAGGGTGAGAACCATTTGCAATATGAGCAACTTCTTGGACAGCATTCCCATTAGAAAGAACATCCCACTAAACAAAAACAAAAAAACAATTTAATAAGAACAAAAATTTCATTCTAAGGTCAAAGAATCAAATATTAGTTAAAGTATATGACAAATTACCTGTGATCTTTTCCTTTCATCTTTGAAGAAATTGAAAACAGTTTGTGGAGGGAGAGGTAGCCAAATAGTAGTAGCTGCACATAGCACAACACCACTAGGCTGACCAAGCTCAGTACTCTTCCTAACAGTAACTCTGACTCCAGTCTCATTCAAAGATGAAAGTGTGGTCCATCTATGACTAGCTGATGCACTTATGCTTGCACAGAAACTAGTTACCATCTTTTGTGCTAGCTTCATCATGCTGCTCTTTCCCTCAGGTGATGGAATCGCTGAAAAATTCCGATATCAACAACTTTTAGATCACAAGTCAAAAAAATTAAACATTATCGAAATTCATGCATTTATACAGTTCTAAATTATAGCTGCAGTTATGCTGCAAACCTTGCAGTAAAATGCAAACAAATTCAGTCGATGCAAACACGATTGCAGTTGCTTAGACTTCTAAAACAGTTATATTGTAGCCACAATCATGATGCTGATGTCTCTAAAACTGTTATATTGTGTCCGCAATGGGGATTGCAGACTGCAATATTTAAAACTATACTATGTAAATATTAATACTAATTGTATATATATACCTCCACCGAGATCACGGGTGGCTGAAACCATAGAACAAGCAAGCCTTTCACACATCCTCTGAAGAGTCGTGAGCCATCTTTCAGCTCCAAATGCAGCTCCGCTATAGATAGCATTCCGATAAAACCTATGAACTGGATTTTTGTCTTCAATCTCCAAATGTTCAATCCAAGTGACCTATAAAATATACAAGAGTAACTCAATATGAATCAATGTAACGAAATCGAATTATTAAAGTATTAGTTCACAGGTTATATTACCTTGGAGTAGCCATTAGGCATGTCTTGAATGAAGCAGCCAGATGGAAGACGATGGCATCGAAATTGCGGAGCAAATTGGTTGTCATGAGGAAAATCATATGAAACATCAACAATTGCCCATAAACCTTGCTCAATTTGCGTACAGTAACGCAGGAAGTAGAATTCTCTGATAGGAACAAGTGGTGACAGCATTTGCAACTCTTCATACATCTAAAATTTTCAAAACAAACAAAAATTGCATTAAGATAATTCAATGTTGAATAAAAATTGGCATGCACATTGAAAGAACCACTAGTAATGTAAAGATAAAAATCGTATACTAATGTGATGTTCGGAAGTTTTCTCATGTGAAAATATTTTTAGTGTTTTTAACATACCAATTGCATAGAACCACTAGGACCACCCATCATTCCAGAAGAGATAACTTCAATAGTCCTTGCCATTGTCACAATAGTAGGAAATAGAGCTATCCACTGGTTCTGAAAAATCAATTATGAAATTTCATAAGTCGATCGATTATATTTAAGTTATGAATTCAAAGAAAAAAATGACAAAAGAACAAGAATAAGTACTTACTGGATCCATAAACATTTCAACCAAAGCTAAGCCATTCATGATAACAACACGAGAATCCCTCGAAGCTTCAATGCGAATATTCGGATTCTTCAACCGATTAGTAGTCTTAGGGAACATCCTCTCATAGTTTTCAAGATTAAGAACATCTTTACCATCAGCATTTGATTTCATCCATAGAGGCTCATTAGTCTGCAAAAGCCTAATCATCTCTTCCATTGCATTTGATGCAATGTCAGACATGAGAGATTTTTCCATGTCAGAAAGACAAGCTGGTTGGTAAGGAATATTCTGCATAGTTGATGAACTTCCAGGTAGAAGATCAAGATCAAGAGAAGGTCCTCCAACCATTCCTTGTCCACCAAAATTTCCCATTGACAAGTCCAATGATGAAATGTGAATTGGTGCAACTGGTGGAAGCTGTGTGATTGGTCTTCCAATGTATTTGGCAGCAATGCTTGATACTCTATCAAGCTACATTGTTCAAAAAATACCATTTCAATTAACCAGATAAAAGTACTTAGTAAATTGAAATAAAAAATATAAAACAAGCAAACATGGTTTTAAATTGCAATCCGCAATCGCAATTACAACAATATAAAGGATTTTGAGGTCTCGGCAATTTCAATTGCGTTGACCACATTTGCTACGTAACCGCAACTGCTGCCGAGACTTTGAGGTCTATTCGATTTTGACCGAGTCAACGACATTTTGCCGAAAAAAAAAGGTTTACGGCATAAATGTTTACAACATTTTGACCGAGTTAAATATATTTTTAATTCCTATAAAAATGACGATCTTTTTAAAGTTTAGTCCCTACAAATATTTTGTTCAATTTTAATCCTTATCTAAAATTGTACAATTTTTCCATTGAACTTAACTTTTAAAAATTGTAATTTTATAGGTATTAAAATCATATTTAACCTTTAAAACTATGCAAGTAAATGAGAATTAATAAAGAGATAAATCTTTTGCATAAAGTTAGTTAATGATTTTTTTACCTCCTCTTTGAGTTGCACATTTTCAATTCTCAGCTTTTGTTCATCAAAGAAACAATCATCATTGATTGGAGGACCACCACAAGATGGGCAGATCACATTTTTAAGGGCTTCCCTTATAGCTATATTCTCACATCTTATTTTATCATTCTCTGCCCTTAGTTGACAGTTATCAGCTCTTTCATGCTGTGCCTGTTTAACCAAAACCACAAAATCCTTGTAAAATAACACACAATTATCAAAATATAATTTATTTTATTTAAAAAACAACCAAAACTTTGACCATGAGGAGACTTGGACCCAACTCACCTACATTTTATAATAATAATAATAATAAATAATAATAATAATAATAATAATTAATAAATCAACATAAATATAAAATACACAATTACACATTAATTAATAAACCAGAAAAATACACAAACTTTATAATAATAATAATTAATAAACCAACATAAATATAAAATACACAATTACACATTAATTAATAAATCAGAAAAATACACAATTAAACATTAATTAATAAACCAGAAAAAAAATACACAATTTGACCATGAGAAAAACTAATAAGACCATCATTAATTCATGTTTCTTTATTTTATTAATTAAAGAAAAAAATTAAAAAAAGAGAAAAACTAATAAGACCTTCATCTGAGTCCTTCTGTTCTGAAACCAAAATTTGATCTGTCTAGGAGCCAAAGCTAATTCTCTGCTTAACTGCAACCTTTGTTTCTCATCAGGATGAGGACACTCCTTGAACATACTGAAGAAAAGAAAAAAATAGGGTTATAAAAAAAATGGTGCAAAAACTAAGTTTTTTTTTAATGTTGACAAAGAGAGAAAGAGAGAGAAAATAAACACAAAAAACAAGAGAAAGAAAATGACTCTTACGCTTCAAGCCTTTGAATCTGATTAGCAGTGTGACGGTGGTAACGTTTCTTTCTTCTCTGAGAATCAGAAGAACCTTCATGGTGATGATGATGATGATGATCACCAGGGGACCCACTTGCTCCACTGTGATAATCCATTGATCAAGTTCTGTAGCAAAAAAACTATTAAGAAAAATGAAAAAAAAAATAAAGTTTTTGCAAGATGGGAATTGAAAAAGATGAAAACTTTTTTATGAGAAAATGAATGAATGTGATTTGGTTGGAATAAAAGCTTTAAGGGCTAGTTCTATGGCTATATGGCTATGGCTATGGCATATGGCTATGGTTTTTCATAAATACACCACACATTTAGCAGTGATATATGATATGATGATGAATAATAACAAGAATTAATTAACAAAATAATTTATTGATTTACAGAAACGTATATTACTACCGTGATTTTTGGTTTCAATGAGTAATGAAAAAAAATCTTATAATGGAAGAATAAGATCATATATATTCATGTGATTCATTCATATGATTATGATATATATGATTCAATACAAAAAAAATAAAATAAAAAAAATAAAAACCATTAGAGAGAAGAGAGAAAAAAAATTCTCACCACTCTCTCTTGCACCCTTGTGCTATGAATGATGAATGTGATACAGAAAACACAATGAAGGGTATAAATTTATATATATGATGAATGATGAGTGAGTGAGTGAGTGTGTCAAAGGGTTTTGAAAAGAAAATGTAACTGATGGAAATGAATTTAAAGCGTTTGAGAAAGAAAAGGAAGGGACTTTAAGGTGATATTTTCTCCATATTATACTTTCTCACTATACTACAAAAATTATTTATGAAAAAAATACTAAAAATATTACAAAATCACCCCATTTTTTTTAGGGTCTTCTCTCTCTCTCTCTACTAAATTTTCTCTCTCTAAAAGTATAGAGTGGTACTGATACAGTCATCAATCAAAGGGTGTACCCCTCCTTTAACTTAAATGACATAGCCGGATTTTTGGTCTTCATAAAACACTAACGGTTGAAATGACATAAAAAACCTTAGGTAAGCATTTTTGTTGTTGTTTTGTTTTCTCAAAATGTTTTCTCTTTCATCATTTATGTTTGTGCCTTAATTCTCTCTCTGTTTTAATTTTTGCATACTAAGGTCACATACACACACGTTGCAATGTGTGTTAAAAGTCAAACGTTTGTGTCCTATTGGAGGAGTTAAGGAATAGGATACACCAAATTGTGCCATTTTTTTTCCTTTTGGTTCTCAATTTTAGCAATGGATGATACATACTCCCTCCATCCCAAAATATAAGTAAAAAAGAGTCTAACATAAGTTGATGTATCTGGTATAAATTTTGAACCAAATACATTAACTTTTGTTGACCAATTTTTACTTACATTTTGAAACAAAGGGAGTATGATGCAAGGTTTTGGTAACAATTTTCCTGGCCGTTGTCAATTGAGTTTTTGGCTTTGGGCATGTTTGATAAACTATGGAGTAAATAAATTCTTTTTTTTTTTGGTCAAGGAGTAAATAAATTCTAGTCTCATTCTAAAGAATAAAAACTAATTTAGTCTATATAAATTAATTATAGGACATTAAAATAATATTATTTTAAAAGTTACGACGAATAAAAGGAACATTTTGTGGTAATAAAAGAAAAATATTACGAAAGAAGTATAAACCGTACTCGAACTCACATACGTAAATAAGACGATTTACGACTTTCTTAAACGATAAAATAATAGAATCTACGAACTATTCATAGGATAGGCATGACAAACGCGTGTCGCTTTTGACTTTTTTAATGAATTATTTCCATGAGAAAATCTTATTTCGCGCAATAATAAAGAGTAGTTAGAATTATATATAATTTTTTATATATTCGCTAAGACTTTTAATTATTATTTATCTTATTTATTTAACTCAAGAAGGTATAAACTAGCGCCGCCTTCGACTTTCCTATTGATAATTCTTACGATATAACCTTAATACACTCAATAATAAACGATAGTCGGACCTTTAAATTTTAGTTATTTTAACACTTTAAATTATTATTTATCTTATTTATTTAACTCGAGAAGAAAATCTATAGAATTCATAAACCATTCATAAAAAAGGTATGAAATAGTTGCGCCGTTTTATACTTTCCAATAAACTATTTCCACGACACAACCTTAATACACTAAATAATAAACGATAATTGAAAGTATAATTGTAATTCTATATTTTAACACATTCAAGTGTATTTATCTTATTTATATTTATTTATCTTATTTATTGATAATAAACTCAAGCTCCAATAAATTGTAGTTAAAAACCATTTTAATACTTTCTTTTAAAACCTTATCACTTGTGAAGGGTTTTAAGAAGTAGTACTTCAAAATTTTCAGGAAAGTACAAATCAAAACAAGTATTATTGAGTTCTTCAATAATATAATTGAATAATTTTTATTGTATCTATATTTAATATACTATTTGAATTTGTGCTTGAGTTTATTACATTTACATTTATATGTACCTCTTGATTATTAAGTTATGATGTTTCAAAGATAAATACCACTTCGAATTTAAAATCGAAAGTTTCGAAATGTGAATGAGCAATTACATATTTGTTCAATAGAATCAGGTTGAAGATATGGATTAATTTCACTCAAAATATCATGATACTTTGTCTGATATATATAAAAAAAAAAATCGATTATGGTATAAAATAATATTAAAATCTTCCTTATTTGAAAACGTCTAAAATCTTTTCTTTTTCGCTATTTTATATAGTCAAATCCTTTTGATGCAAAAAAAAAAAATATAGTCAAATTCTAATATAGAAAATATTTGTAAAGGATAACGTATTTAACCGTTTCCATACTTGGTGAAAACAATTTACACTTTTCGTACTCTCTCAAATTTTTTTTTTACACTTTTCGTATAATACTCCATATATTGTGACCAAAAAGAAAAAATAATACTCCATATAAAAAGTTACAGATGTTTTGTGATCACTAAAAGATATAAACTATAATTAAAAAAATATATATCATTAATTACGGTATCAGCATTTACAGATATAATCTTAACGTATAAGATATCGTTTGAAATGCAACAGTTAGCAAAAACTACATGTTTTTTTTTTTGTGAAGGAAAATACTACATGTTCGGTTAAGAATGTATTTAACTCAGTTGGTAGGGACAAATGCATATTATTATATGCAGGGGCCGGAGTTCGAACCCCAAACACCCCACTCTTCCACATTTAAAATGTGTGAGCTTCAGCCATTAAGCCACTTGACAAAAAAAAGAAGAATGTATTTCCAAATATTGAGTAAAAACATAAAACAAGAAAATTAAAAGTTTGATTTTCTTTTATAATTGACATTTTTATTTGTGGCTAGCATTATTTAATTTTAAATTTTATATAAAATGCTAAGATACGGTCAAAAAAAAATTGATATAAGTTATAGAGAAAACACTATTTTAATATTTTCACTATTTTTGTGAAATAAAATTAAATGTTTTTGTCTTTTCTTCTTTCACTAGAAATAAAATGCTACGGTCATTCCTTAAAAAAAATAAAAATGCTACGGTCATAACTCTTTATAAAAGTTAGCATATTACTCAAACAAAACAAACCTTTTTTTTTACTGGTCAAAGTACACAAACATTTTATTTGTTGCAGAAACTAAACAAACATAAATTCATGAATCCTTTCCTCAAAAAATAAATTCATGAATCCTTAAAAAAAACATAAATTCAAGAAAAAATATATTTTGACTTGTGATGGAGGATGACGAGATGTTTGTTTTTAATTATTCTTTTAGTGATGGTTTTTTTCCCTAAAGAAGAAAAATTATATTCAAAAAGTTGGTACGCAATTAAAAGAAATGAGCATATTGGTCTCAAATATCAATAAATAAATAAAAGAAAAAGTTTCACATTTTAGATATCATAGAACAAGCAGAAAAAGGAAATCACATTTCGACCAGATTATCTGTACCTTCTCAAATATGGTACCGCGACAAGGTTTTGGAGAATTACTCAATCGAGATTTTGTTTTTTAAAGAAAAATTCCATTATATGGGTGATTCAACTTTTCTATTCTATATTTCTTGAAAAGGACAAAGAGCGTTTAGATTAAATGACACTAGGGTGAGAATAGTTAGGTCGAGTTAGGCTTTGTAAGGCCTGAGTCTGACCTGTCAAATTTTTTTAAGGCCTAAGTCTGCCTTGCGGCTTGTCATAAGCTTACTTTTTAGGCTTGAACATGACCTTCTGAAAGCCTGATACGACATACTAGCCTGTTTAAAAACCTATTTCATATGAACATCTTTAAATAAGCAATGTGATCTAAGTTTAAATAGACAAGCGAACTAATATATCAATTAGATCAAACTCTATTTTAATAATCAACATAAGTTTTTAGGAAATTTGATTATATATTGTATCATATTTCAATTCTAGTTCATAATAATACATTTAAATATGCAAAAATTTATACTAATAAGCTTAAATTACTGAAAAAGTTAACAAACCTTTTTATTTATTTTTACTAAAAATATAATATAATAACAAATAATATTATTCATTTTTACTTAAATTGGCCAGTCTAATAGGCCTAAGAGGCTTTTTGAGTGGCCTCTGGCTTGACCTTTTAAGCTAAACAGACTTCTAAAAGAGCCCAGACCTTCTCTATAAAAGAAAAAGCCTGGTCTGGACTGGCCGTCGTAGGCTAGGCCGTAGGCCCCTGTAGACCGGTCTTGCCTATTCCCATCCCTATATGACACTAGCGAAAAGACGGGCACGTTCCGCTCTTTTTATTGCGCTAACATTTGAAAATTATGAACGGTGTTTTTTTTATGAGATTTTGATTTTGATCAAAAGTAAAAATATAAATGTTTTGAAAGTTACTCAAAATTGAAGAAATTGGAATTCCGAAAGTAGAAAATCGGTGGCCGATTTTCAGGGCTCGGTGGTCGAATTTGCACTCTGTTTTTTGGCCTTTGGTTCCACAATTTTCGGTGGCCGAATGGTGCAATTTGGTGGCCAATTTTGACAGCAGGAAATAAAATAGAAACATATTTTTGGGCCTAGATTTGTTCCAATTTTATGAGGGATACTTTTACTATTTTGGGGAGTGACGTATTTTTGTCTCCTATTTCGTATTTTCATCCCGAATCAGCTCCTAATCCTCTTTCTTTTGCTCCAAGACTAAATCTTTATAAATAAAACGAAATCAAATCTAAATAAAATAGACTCAAATAATATATTAAGAACACTAATTTATTGACTCATCACTCACCTTAAGAATGATGCCTAGTGGAGCGGTGATCGTTTGGAGAGACGTTAAACACTCAACATCAGCCTGGAGAGGCGGTGGTAAGAATACTCATGATCAGTCTGGAGAGGCAGAGGTAACAATACTCATGATCTACCTGTTGAGGTGGAGTTTCAAGGTTGAAGACATAGTGGGATGTACACATTGGCTAGTTGAGGTAGAGGAGTTAAGATCCTCTCCATTTATTATTCTCTCCATTTCATCCATTTGGAGAGATATAGAAACAACAAATTTCAAAAAACTAAAAAGTAGTTAATGATGGTGGGACCCACTTAATAGTAGGACCCGCTATCTATTTTATGTGTCTATCTCTCTCTAAATTGCATACACCATTTATTATGCCAAATGGAGAGGATCTTTACCTGAGGTAGAGTACGCTCAGCTTGAGGTGGAGTTGAACACTCTCGTAATGGTACGACTATGGAGGACCTTGGGTGCTATGCTCTAGTGGTGAGCAAGGGATTTCTTCATAAAGACGGAAGGCATTTCAGAGGTTGAAGAATGTATAGCACGGCTTGCGAGATTACCCTAAGAAAAGGCCAAGGGTGATTGGATGCAAGGTGATCTTCAAGGAAGCGGGAGATGTCCTGTGTTGAAGAGGTTATGGTGAATGCTTGTGGAACTACCTAAAATTCCCAGTGTAATTGGACTGCAAAGACCTTCGAGAAGTCGGAAGACATTCCGATGGCTGAAGGGGTTAAGGTGTGTACTTGTGGATTACCCTAAAAGCCAAGGGTGATTGGACACAAATAGATCTTCAAGGAAGCAGGAGATGTTCTGTATTGAAGAGGTTATAGTATAGTCTTGTAGAACTACCTGAAATTCCTAGTGTAGTTTGGATAAAAGGATCTTTGAGAAGGCGGGAGACATTTCGATGGCTGAAGATGCTAAGGTGTGTACTTGTGGACCTACCTAAAATTCCTTGAGTAGTTTGGACACAAGGATCTTCAAAAAGGTGGAAGACATTCCGATGGTTGAAGAGGTTAGAGTGTAAACTTGTGGAGCTATTTGGTGTAGTGGGAAGCAAGGGAAAGAGCAGCAAGGTGGTTGATGGTTTGGCATCATCACTAATTTAGAGTCAAGGTGGAGATTGTTGTGAAAGTGACTCAAAATTGAAGAAATTGAAATTCTAGAAGAAGAAAATCGGTGGCCGAATTTCAGGGCTCGGTGGCCGAATTTGCACACTGTTTTTTGGCTTTTGGTTCGACAATTTTTGGTGGCCGAATGGTGCAATTTGGTGGCCGATTTTGACAGTAGGAATTAAAACAGAAACATATTTTTGGGCCTAGATTTGTTCCAATTTTATGAGGGATACTTTTACTATAAAAATAGGCTTTGTATCAGAGCAAACCTTGAGATAGAGGGGGCTGAAACAAGGGTTTAGAAAGGCAACAACAAAACTAGGATTTGTATAAAGTTTGTCTCTTGGCAACAAACACTAGATTTTGAGGATTGATTCACCTTGGGAAACACTATTAGGATTGAGTGTCTTGGTCACAGGAAGAGATTGAGACTTTGGGTATAATTAGGTGGGAGACTTATTCTTGTAACCCAGTGATATCTCTTTTGTAAAGTTACTTATCATTATAGTGAAACGGAGGGCTGCTCTCTCCCCCATACTAGGTCAATTTGGACCGAACTGGGTAAACATATTCTTTTGTGTTCTCTCTTCTTTTTTCTCTCATTGTTTTTCTACTTTGGCTTGTGATTATAATTGTTCCATACACTTTGTTTTGGTTGCTTGATTATCACTTGCTCCACACATCAAGTTTGTTATTGGTGTGATTTTTCATCGAATTCACAACAATAAATGTTTGTTGCTTTCAAGTTATAACAAACTTAACCCACTTGGGTTGGCCTAGTGGTATTGGTTGGGGCTTGGGAGTGTGCTCCTCCTCAAGGTCTCAGGTTCAATTCCTTCTGGTGTCAATTTAGGTGAGTTAATTTAGCTTATTAAAAAAAAGTTATAACAAACTTAACTAACTATGATTATCTTTTTCAATGACACCAATAATATAACTAAAAATAACTAACTATGATTATCTATTTCAATGACACCAATAATATAACTAAAAAATATAATCTAAATTTTTTATTTTTTAATGATACCAACAATAATTTTTCTTACCGAAAAAGTTGTTTAAGAGTATAATTGGGACAATGAAAAAGTAAGTATAAATATACTCATCTAATTTGTTACACTTTTTAAATGATAATGGAAAAAAAACAAACATATATATATTCCAATCGTGTTTGTTACATTTTTTTTAATATTTAAATTTATTCTTATCTATTTGTTACATGTGTTATTTATATTGAAAATTGAGGGCATTTTTTGAAAGAAAAGGTCGGTCTAAAAGAATTGAAATATGTTATTTTCTTTATATATAGTATAGATAGATCTTTTTCCATTTAATGAAGGTGTTAGGTTTGATCTTGAGCATTAATATATAATAACGATAAAAAATTTTGTAGACTTTATCTTCTATTTAGATTTCGCAAAACTCGAGTGATTAGACATAAAAATGGAAAATATTATAGATATATCTTCTTTCTCTTTTTATTGTTCACCAAGCATATATATTTGGCTTGTTATTTTCTGGTTAAGTAATCAAATGACCAGATATTCACTTAGTCGGAGGAATTTGAAGTTTGAACTTTTGCCCATATATATTGCAATAATCTTATCAACTGAGTTATGCTCTGTGAAATAAGTTCATTGTTATAATGTCTTGATTATGATATCATTGTTAAAAATTAAAATAAATAAACTTGAGCATATATACTAGAATCTTGAATGGATAATTTCAAGTTCCATCCATCTCAAATACTACTTCGGTCCTAAAATAAGTGTTAGGTTTGAAAAAATAACCTATAACAAAATAAGTTTTTTTTTAAGGGTATAACAAAATAAGTGTTGTCATTAGTTTTCAATGTAATATTAATTTTTTTTTCCTTTCAATTGTAGCATATGATAATATGCTCATTTTTTAGTCAAAAAAAATATGTTCATTACTCGCAATTTATTACCGTCAAAGTCGTCTCAATCGATATCGATTTTTAGTCAAAAAAAAAATGTTCATTACTCGCAATTTATTACCGTCAAAGTCGTCTCAACTCTCAACCAATATTGATTCCTAAAGCAAAGTCCGATAATGGAGCCTTTTTAAAATTATTATTTAAAAAAAATATATGTTATGTAATTTTCATGTTTCGTGCTTTTTGAGATGCAAAATCATTTATTAAATTATCATAATCGATTTTATTTAAAATTTCATATTCAATAGATAATGAAGATAAACCAAGAAATAATTGTGAGATAGAGAGTAAGACATGAAGAGAAAGACAATGCCCAAACTCTAAAAAATGAGTGTGAATCACAATGTTAATGAAGAAAACTACGAATAATAATCTTAGAGACTTGCAATGTATTGCAACGGACACATACATAATGTGAATCACAAAATATATACAAAATAAAAAAGTAAAAAAAAAAATTGAGGCTCAAAGGAAAGGCTTTAGTGGTTAAATGGCTCAAACGACCTTGAGTCCGTGACTACTCTCTCATTTCACATTTATGATAATTAGCATACAACAATAGTACTAGACAAAAAAACCAATATTCTTTTTTTTTTTTATATATATCATTTTTTCTTAATCCGTGTGAAATGATCAATTGCAATATATTTTGAGATTGGATATGTAAATATCGTAAACAAAACACTTTTTTTTTACAAAAATCGAAAACAAACAATCTTAGCATGTGAGGAAACAAGAATTGTGAATTGATCTTCTTCAAAAAAAAAAAAACTGTGAATTGCAAAATTTTCTTTTCCTTTCTGTTTTTATATTTGCAAAATAATGGCATTAATAAATTCTTTTGAGCAATTGGAATTTATCATCACGAAAAATATTTGACACCTATTGGAATTGTTGTTGGATTGAAATTTATGTTTCTTTGATAAATTAAATTCCAAAAGGAAAAAAAAAACTCAAATATTTGCATAAATCTCCATTTTAGTTTTTGTCCTTTTTGACTTTGTGCCTTTTTTTTTCCTTTCACTATTTTTTATTTAACATATAATATTCATTTTTTCATCTTTATCTTTTTGCAAAATTTATTTTTATTACAAATATTAGGGATGGCAAAGCGGGCCGGCCCATCCCATTTAGGTCCGCTCCGTCTATGTCCGCTAAAAACGAGACGAACCGAGTCGAATTTAATGACCGAGTCTAAAATCTCACCCCGCCCCGTTTAGTGGCGAACTTGCGAGTTGGCGGGCTGGCCCGGCAAACACAAAAAAAATTAATTTTTTTTTCAGCTTAATTGTTACAAAAAAAATGTTGCTTTTATCATAAAAATATATTAAAAAAAAGGGTAGCAAATAAATTTGTGAAAAACAAGATAATTAACAAATTGTCGAATTCAACATTATAGTTAATAGCAAAATAAGGCAAATGCGCAACATAAAATAAATCCAACAACCAAATAAAATCCAAAAGGATAAAATAAGTTTCAAAATAGATAAACTCAACAACCATGATAAATCCAAAAGCACAAAATAAGTCCCAAAATAAATCCAAAAGCATAAATAAGTCTCAAAATAAACTAAACAACCAAGATAAAGCATAAAACAATTCTCAAAATAATCTCAACGGCAATATAATTCTTCTACTAAGTCAATCAACTCCAATTCAATCATCATCTAAGTTATGAATATATGGTGCTCCTCCTCTTCCTCCTCCTCCTGCTGTTGTCGTCATAACATAATTGTTTCCAACGAGTTAAGTAGGTCGGCCCGGCCCGGCCCGCCCCATTTTTCAACGAGGCGCGGCGAGCCGAGTCAACTATAAAAAACGAGTTCAAAACTTCGACTCAGCCCGCCAAAAATAGCGAGCCATACGGGCCGATCCGGCGGGTCAAGCCCGTTTTGCCACCCCTAACAAAAATATTTGTAAAATTGGGATGTACTTTTTCTACTGGAATAAAGTATAGATGAGATGTCAAATGTATTTGATCCAAATTTTAAACTAAATACATTTGACCTTTTAAATCATTTTTGCTCTTATGTACCATTATAGAGAGAGTGATTCATAAGAGTTAGTAATACAATTGTGATAATGGTAATTTTTTTCTCTACCACCTTTGCTCCTATTTAAAAGAACAAATAAGAAAAAGTAAAAACTAAAATTATAGTACATCTACGAATTATTACTAACGTCGTTCTCGTATATCATAACACACCTATGACCATTCATTCAATATCCCTAATTTTTTTTTGTTATGAATGCAAAACTCTAAACCTTTTCTTTTATTTATCTTGTTGTTTTTAAATAAGTAACGCAAATTGTTTGGTTGAAATGAAACTCACTATAATTACGATACTTTACTTATCACCTTATTACTTGATAAATGATTTGGTACACTTTGCCCGGTGTGCAACCCCTATGTATTAACCAACTTCTTGCTTTAGATAATATTTGAGCCAATACTTCCATCTTAATTGCCTCTCCCTAGTTTTCAAAGGAAAAAATTTGTGCCAAGTTCTTTTTGTTAATACATAGGGGTGGTAGACCGGGAAAACCAGTCAGGCCGATCCCGTTTAGGTTGCTATTTTTAGCGGGCTGAGTCAAAAATTTGAACTTGTTTTTTTATAGTTGGTTAGCCCCACATAAGTCGTTGAAAAAACAGGGTGGGAGGGTAGGCCCGCTTAACTTGTTTTTCTTTTTCATTTTAAGCTTATTTTAGCCTTTTGGATTTATTTTAGAATTTGTTTTATGTGGGTGGATTTTCCTTATTTTGTTATTAAGTATGATGTTGAGTTTGACAATTTGTTAATGATTGATGGTCGGATTTAGGCAAGGGTACCAAATCGTTTATCAAATAATAAAGTGACAAGTAAGGTATCGTAGCCACATGGATTGTCGTTTCAACCAAAAAATTCGCGTACGTTACTTATTTGAAAACACTAAGATGAATAAAAGATAAGGGTTTAGAGTTTTACAATATAATATGTTTGCAAAAGAGCAACGTTTACATGTTTTGATTGCAGAATGTTAGCGCCGGTTAGGATTCTTCGATTCCCCTCTATTTAATTGTTGGAATTACGTAACAGTCCAGTCTTATTCATGCTATTAATCGTTATCTATCTAAGTGATGAGTTTGTGGGGTTTTCTACCTATCAGCTGTCGAGTTGCACATGCTGATCACACAGGTAGGTACGCGTGGGTTCTTACTCTCTCAGAGATATGGGTTTATTCCCATAAGTGAATGGATGGTTAGTGGTCCTTTGAGAAGTAATACAGCATGCTCTTTGTTCCCTCTTTCTCTCTACTCTTCTATGTTGTACAATATCTTGCAATACTTTTTGATTAATTTAAATAAAGACTTTAAATTAAATAAATTATCCAACAACTAGAATAGAGGTTCATCTTAGAACCCTAGCCTAAAAAGATTTAGTTATTCATGGTAACTAAAGACAAATTACAAAAGAAATAAAACATTCTCATAAAGACTTGGAGTGAAGAGAGAGAACCGCTTCGTTCTAAATCAGAAATTATGAATGAAAGACTTGGTATTTATAGGGGAAATTTCCACATGGTGGTAGGCTAAAAAACGGGGCTTTTCCACTTAAAAGTAGCAAAGTTCTGGCCTGTTTTCAGCAATGCTCGGGGCAAATGGCTTCTCCTCGGGGTGCATGTGAGTGCATTCCGATGCATATAAATCTCCATTTCTTTTTCCTTTTGGGTATTTGCTTCCATATAAGATGTCTTGGAACCTATAAACATAATTTATCCCTCTTTAATGTCTTATGAGGCCTCTTCAATCGGGACATGCTTGGAGAAGATAGGTCATATGCTCAACCACACTCTTTTTTAGGATACACGTATGTATCTCCTAAATCCAGTAGGGATGGTCACAACATTTTTCAACTCCATTCGTCACATAAATGTAACTTGTTGTAAATTTGAGACAATTATATAAAGACAGTCAAGATCATATTATATACACACTTTGAGGTCTTTCAAGGTTGTAACGTGGATATATTGGGGAAAGTAGGCTAGCTAACAAAAGAATTTGGAGTTAGATTATCAACCTAAGGGTTCCTACTAAACATTGATGTACTGCCAACATTCCTTCCTTGAATCAATCAAGATGGGTACCAAGTAGAACTATTTTTATTTTTATTATTCAACATAAATATACCTTTTTTTTAAGAGACCAATTTTTTTTATGTTTTTGGCTCTTTTTCTTTTCATTTTTCTATTTTTTTTTGTGTAGACCCATGGTAATCTACATTTTTTTTTTTTCATTTTTCTCTTTTTGATAAATAATTTCTACTAGTACCCCACCCCAAATTTAAGATGTTCATAATTCCAAAGAGCAACCTCATACTTAGCTTCAAATCATACAAAGTTATAAAACTTCTATCCAACTTCAAGAGAAATCAAACATATGACATTAAGGTTCAAGACTGTGACATGATTCGTCACTTAATAACAACAAAATAAATTATTATTGGAGGCTCAAAGTGGTATCGCAAAGGATAATTAGAATATAAAGGGCGGCTTGAAAGACTCAAGGTACCAATTTTTTTGTCTCGTGTGTAGTATAGCATGACCGACCGTCCGTAAAGAACAACATCAAATTTAAGCAAAAATAGCATTCATGTGGAACACTTATGACATAAAGAATTCGTTTGACTCAAAATCTCACCGGTTATGCTATTCAGAAAAGAGATGATAATTAATATGAGTGCCTTCAGTATCAAGCTTCAAAAGTTATCGTGCTCTTGAATGTAAGAGTAAACTAGCCTCTGCTGTAAATGTTCTAAAATAAATCTCTAAGACTAAAACAATTTAAACATAAATGAAAAGGTTATATATGTAATGCAAAGAAATTAAATTAAAAATAATAATGAGGATTAGCAACAATAAAAGAAAGGAAATTGTTAATAAAGGAAATCTCAGCTTAGCTTATTGAAAGGGAAATTGCGGAAAAATAAACATATGGATTGTCTCCCATTCAAAGCTTCTTTTTGGTCATTAGCTTAAAGAAATATGTTGTCTCCTATTCAGCGCTTCATTTAATGTCTATTAGCTCGGCGCCTCAATCCTATTAGGATGGCTTATATGAACGAAAGAACACATCATCTTTTCTCTTCCTCTTGTTGGGAAGGATGCTAATGAATTTGGCATAGATAGGTAAGTGTTCACATGCTCCCATCCATAGTATTTCAGAATCAATGCCCTTTGTTCTCTTAGAAAAATGAGACTCCTTCTGCCAATGAACCTTCTTTTGAGTCTCTGATGTCATAAGGATCTTGTCTTCTTACACCATTGCGTTCTCTACTACTTCTAATGGATCATCGATTGATTTATCTGCAAGTGTTAGAGTGTAACTTGATGATTTTACCTGAATTCCTTCGATCTTTCTTATCAACGATGATGGGATGGAGTTAATGACTTCACTAAGACCATACGAGCTTCTTTTATGAACATCTTTCCAATAGAATTGAAACTTCCTGGACCCTTCTTCGTTTGAGGTAGCTGTCCTTGAAATATGGCATTGTAGTTTCTGGTTAGTGCAGTAGATCCTTTGCTCTTAAATTTCTTGGGATATGAAACTAGAAACTCAATTGAGTAGGGGAGCTCACGAGGATTCCCACTTTCTTCAAATATTTGTCCTCTACTCATTCTCAAAATGGAAGCTTTATCAACAAGAGGCTCGAACATTGGGGCATTATGCTTCTCTTTGAACTGGGTTTGAAGTGTTGGTTGCAGACCTAGCGCTTCTTCCTTCTTAAGATGAGTTTATGATGGGTTGTCAAAATACTCTTCTCCCTTGACTTCCGTGAAAATATATTCCTCAACATTTTGTACTATAGTCTCAGAAGAGAATTTTTTTTGGAGTATTTTCCTCTTTATCTTGCTCTGGTCCTATTTTCCAAGAGGTGGTGTCATTAGGGTCATCTTCAAAGGATTCTTCTAAGTCTACATCCTGAAAAGTTTCACGGTTAAACCTTTAAAGTGATCTTGTGCTTCAACTGTGGTCTCAGTTATTTGATGGAGCATAGTGCATTGTTCTTCACCTGCTCTCCTAACGAGTTCAGAGTACTCATCCATGTATCTTGTGGTTTCAACTATCACATTTTGTATAGCTTCTGCAATATCAAATTGTGTGCTCTGCTCGTATTCCCACGAGTAAGGATCAGATTCATGACACTCCATATGGTAGATATTGTTGTAATGATTGAACTGGCTTTTTGCAAAATAATCCATGATTCGTTTCTTAAAACAATCATAAATAACAATAATTATTGTTATAATTATTATGCTTACTATAGTCATTCTCCCTGGATAAATAAATAAAATAAATAAAACAATTACGAATAAGTAATTTAAATTTCTTAGTCGAAAATATCAACAATCAACGACAACGACGTCAAAAACTTGATGGTCGGATTAAGGCAAGTGTACCAAATCATTTACCAAGTAATAAATTGATAAGTAGAGTATCATATCCACATGATTTGTCGTTTCAACCAAACAATCCACATTACTTATTTGGAAACAATAAAATAAATAAAAGATAAGGGTTTAGATTTTTGCAATTTAATCTGTTTGCAACATAACAAAGTTTATCTATTTTGATTGCAGAATTTTAGTGACGGTTAGGATTCTTCGAATCCCCTCTATTTAATTGTTGGAATTACGTAACAGACAAGTCTTATACATGTTATTAATCGTTATCTATCTAAGTGATGAGTTTGTGGGGTTTTAGTACCTATCAGCTGTCGAGTTGCACCTGTTGATCACGCGGGTAAGTACACATGGGGTCTTACTCTATCAGAGATATGGGTTCATTCCCCTACTGCTGTTCGTTGCAACTATTACATTGGAGTTCCTGCGTGTTCAAGTGTTTAGGGTTGTCAGTCCTATAGAGAGATACACTTACGTGCGAAGGTTTACATGTAGGTTCTTACTTTCTCAGAGGTATTTGAAACAATGACTGATAATAAGGTTCCTAAATTCAAAGTATCCTAAAGGTTCCATCTCCTATTGAATCTTAGAAACACATAGTGTTACACCCTATTTCTCATCGATAAATATTAAATAATAAGAATGTTACACAACTCGACATTATCTCACAATAATGCGATAAATAATTTCTTTAAAATAAATTCACCTTAGGGGAATAAGACATTCACTGAATCACAATAATAAATTCATGCTTGTCTTTCAATGATCATAAATAAAAAATAACAAGATTTCCAAAATCCAACTCAAAATGCAAATAAAGACTCAATCGTCGTCCCCAACCCCAGTCTTAAAGGAATCAAAGCTCGTAGCGACTACATTTTATTTCAATTAATAATAAAAGAACTAAGTGGGAAGCATCTCCCATCGCCACCTTCTAAAACATCCCACGGATACTCTTCATCAAACATGAGTGTTTGTACTCAAAGTACAACCACCACAAAGGGAAACAACACAACAAATAAAGGGGTGATAAATCCATTGATAACATAATAATAATAAGAAAAACAAGCACAACATTAAAGTATCATAAGAACAACATTTCATCATCACCAGATCATTAACACATATTATTTTTTCTCAACAAATCATACATCACACCATCTCATCATTTTCACATTTAAAACATCATGTACAAACATCGTTATTTAAATGCATATGGACTCTTCCTAAGACCTATATGAATGTGGTACCACACCTATCATCACCAAGTTGCCAGAGATATGTTACTGGACTTTTCAATACCAATTCATCACCATTTTCCAAGACTCAATCTAGTATGCATGCATGGGGACCGACTCATCAAGTAAATACACACCAACACTTCATCAACACATCAATCTTTAATGCACGACTCTCCATAATACGCAAAACACCACAATAGAAAACAAGGACATCTCCATAATTAAACATCACCGTTCCATCACCGAATATAAATATATCTCACATTTTCATCACCATACTTTCTACACATCAACATATATAACCATCACTGCTTACATCACCAAATATTATTAAACATCACCAATATCATCACCATAATTATTTTACACATCTCCAATCTCCTCCCCAATATAATAAACATCACCATTATCATCGCTATACTCTTTAGACAACTCCAAGTTCATCACCCATATAAACAAACGACACATATTCCTATCTCTATGATCTTTGACTCCCTTACTCCCATATATTACTATTATCATTCATATTATCTTTTATTACTTAATTCACAACTCCATATCTTTCTATATATTTCGCCTACAATCCTCTAATTCAACGACAATATATTCTTTATTCGTTTTTACACTTTATACGTTCCTATATAATATTCGTCTTAAGTTATTAAATTACCTTGAATCTCTCACTCTCTAATTAGCAATATTATTGAGCTCATTATTGGGTTACAGAGATTATGTTTAACTTCGTCAGTTACTCGGAAACACCTACTTGATATTACCTCTTATCATTGTCCTTTTTCACTTCTTTATCTCTTTTCATATTTTATACCCTCTTAATCGACTTACCACGTTAGATGTTTTAAATATCTCAAGGACTTACTCTCGTCGTTACCACTCCGCTGTGAACTACCCATCTATATCTCTTCTACTTATCCTTCTACTACTTAAACTACTTCACTGTTTTGCCTAATCTCTAATTCGAGGGACCTATATTTACCTTAGTCACCTATCTTAAATGTATCCCTTGTCCCCCCTCCTATAATTGTATTTCACTCCCAATTGCCATGATATCTTTAACATCATTAGATTCTCATAGGTTACTATCTTCGATTCATATTTAGACATTGTTATTAGCTTGATGCAACCGCTTCTATTTATGCTCAAACACACTCCATCATCTAGATATTTAGTTTGGGGATACTTACTTATACTTTACACGTTATTGGCTTTCTTAAACTAACTATTGATTTTATATATGTTGAAGAGTCCACTATAAGGATTGTGCTGAGATTTCGTTAACGCAACATGACCCAAGCGTGGTGTTTAAATCATAACTCAAGTTTTAGATGTGATAATGGATTAAAACCAATGTAAAATGAAATCCAACATCCATATCTACAACTTGAAGACGCCTAAATCCAATTTTGAACAGAAAGTGGTGAAAAGTTTATTTTCTTAAGGCTGGGAGAGATGCACGACTGTGCTGACCCATGTGTGGTAATTTGATCATAACTCACGCAGTGGTTTGGAGCAGAAAGTGGTCAAAAAAGTAGTTTTCCTAAGCAAGGACATGATGTACGACCGTGTTGACTAGAGGCACGACCGTGCCCCCTCCAAAACACATAGAACATGATTTAGGGCCGTGAGATGCGCACGGGTCATGCTCCCAAGTTTAATGACCATGCACCTGTGCCAAGTTACAGAAATCGTGGATTTTCTGCGATTTCGCCTTAAGGGACCTTTCCTAACTTCATTTTCGACCTTGAACTCGTCAAACTCGACCCTAATGTTTACTCCATGATTACCCTATTCTTCAAACACTAATTCTTCATTAACCTACTAGATTATTATCCACTCTTTTTAAGACTAAAAACTCAATTCAAAAATCTAAACTAAATTTCCTCAATTCTCATCTTTCAACTTCATCTTTTAATTCATTCATCTTCATTCTCTCATCAAAATTCACATCATAACAACAACATATTAAAATTTAAGACAACCCTTCCATCATAGATTAAAATACCCTAAAGTGAAAATATTCTCCCCCTTACCTCAAATCCTTCGAATATATCCGATTTTTGACTTTGCCTTGTTTCAGCTAGGGTTTCTCTCTTCTTCTGCTCTTCTCTTCTTTATTTTTCCACGTTCAATAATACTGACTCCCTAAACTCTATGTTGTCATATTTATATTCGAACCGACCACTCGTTGCAATCCTTTTTCTCCTCAGCCCACTATCCCTTTACTCAATCCCTCCCCCACATATTTAAAACTTATATTCTACACCTCCCGACTATTAATTTTAATTAATTTCTCCCCTTCATCCTAATTAAACTCTTATAATACTCTTCAATCATCATCAATATTCTATTTTCTCAATCAATAAAATAACACTCAAGCAAAAACAACATCATTAATAATATTAACCAAAACTTCACCTTTTAAACTTCATGGAATTAATTAAAATAGAAAATTGTGGTGTTAAACATAGCACACTCTCCCTCTCAGTAGTTCTACAAACGGGCATCCCTATCAGCGTATACCTTACCAAAGTTTGAGGAGAATGAGGTTACTGTACTGATTTAAGTAGTGAAGTCACATGTTTCCCTAATTACTAGCTAGTTACTTCCTGATTGGAGTAGGTTTGCAACAATATTAGGTATGTCACTTCCCTAAGTACCTTTATCTCAAGGTTCTGCTCTATGACTTGTTTCCCTAGTTACTAATTAGTTATTTCCTGCTTAAGATAGGTATACACCAATAATAGGTATGTGACCTCACTAAGTGCCTATGTATCAGGGTTATCCTTCAGACGAGACAAATCTTACGCACGACAGTAAAATTAAATAACATAAAGAAAATAACTGAATTGTTATGAATAATTAACTTTAGTGCATGTCCATCCTTAGTCTTCCACCTTCCTATAACCCCCATAAGTGAATGGATGGTTAGTGGTCCTTAATTACTTTGATCATTCACTTGCTCATATTGTATCATATAAATAGGACCTACATTTCCATGTAAAGGACACAATTGAGAAGTAATACAACATGCTCTTTGTTCTCTCTTTATCACTTTCTCTCTACTCTTCTATGTTGTACAATATCTTGCAATACTTTTGATTAATTTCATAACACGTTATCAGCACGATGCTCTGACCAGTTGAGATTCAATTTTTTTGGAGCATATAGTTTTGTTTGAAAGAAGGACTTAGAGGGCATATAACTTGGTAACACCAAGATTGGCTGGAAATTTGGAAAGGAACATTTTTGTCAAGGACGCTTAATTGTGGAGTTCTTATGGAATGAACTACCGGAAAGAAGATGCATCTTTTTGATAGAGGTCGTACCAAACAATTTTTATAAGTCTTCCTTCAACCATGTAATCTCATACCCACACGATTTTAGGATCCACTCATTCCGATGTGATTCGGTTTTGCTTAAAAACACATAATTATTACAGAAAATTCAAACAAAATAAAATCATTACATTGAAACATATAATTGACAAAAATTTCAACACAATTGTGTTTCACTCTAAAAATGTGAGAAACTCTGGAACCAATTTATTTTTTTGATGAGGTTCAAATAGTTTGACCACCTGTTTTGAAGTTGCCAAGAAATCAACGTAAAATTATCTAAAGCCTTAAAATTGAGTGTGGAATCACATTTCAATCATAAATTAAACCAACCTCTATCATATGAAATCGCCACATAAACGATAGATGCAGTAAGTTCAACATGAAGAGCAATAGAAGTTTCCAAATTTTGGAAAAAACCACCAACAAAGATGTCACAATAACCAAGATGACCCTTGGCTTCCCCATCTTTATTGCACTTGAACCAAAGACTTGGATGACGTTTCCAATGAATTAAAATTAATAAAGAAACTAAAGTAGTTTGTCAACTAACTTTAAAATGATTCAAGATTTTAAATTCATGAATAGAAGAATGTAGGGTGCCCTTAGAATATTGTGCAAATAAATCAATGGAATTTCTTATTGTCTTCATAAATTAGGAAGGACTAGTATGACAATCATCAAAGTAAAGTAGATTTTATTCATGCAGTTCCAAATTATATAGAAAATATTAGTAATAGCAGATAGAATAAGTTTCTTCACTTGAGAGCTCCAATTATAAATGATGACAGAGATAAACTGAGAATTCGAGAAACTTGAGTCTTTTGTTTGTGGGCTAAGAGGTGGTTTCTCTACTCGTATCAACCTAGAGTTAGGCAAATCCAATTGTGGATTAGTTGATGATTATGAAGCATATCATATTTTCATAGGTTGGTGATTATTTGCTAAGTGTTTATGTGTTATATATGTTGATGATGTCTGATAATAATAATTACACTGATACTTGATTAGGGTACTATAGGAAAATATTATTTCTCAATTTCATTTATGCAGTTTTTTCTTAATCTTTGAAATGTTCAAAATAGTTGATCAAGTATTCTGGTACATAAAAAGTAAATTTTATAATTAAAAACTATTTTTTGTAATTAAAATATAATGGGTATGATATAATTTAATATAAGTAATTAGATAATATTAATTATTTATCTTCGTGAGTTTAACTCAGTTGGTAGAGACAATACATAATATATGCAAGGTCAGAGATTCAAACCCCGTCAAAAAAAAAAAGAAGATAATATTAATTATTTAATGAAAAATTCATGTTAGTTAATATTTTATTATTTGAGGAACACACTATCAAAAAATATTTATAAATTTCAAATTTCTATATTTAAGAAAAGGTAATTTTTACGAGCCTTGTCTAGTGGAGTGCTACTTGACTACAATTGTGATTAGAATGTGTTTCATATCGTAAGAACCCTTTTTTCAAAATGAAATATAAATTAATAAGAGTGATTCATCTCGCACAAGGTATGTAAAAGAGAATCACCCAAAAGGAATACAAAGTTATGTGTTTGTTGCCATAAAAACACAACGAAAAATGAACAAGAAGAAAGCTACTCCATAACACTCATACATGATAAAAGGGTGCCGCCACCGGTCATTATAACTGAAAGCAAAAGTGAGCATCTTAACTTTTAACCATAAAAAAGACATAAACTTAATGATGCCCAATAATTGGGCCAAATCCTAAGCTTTACTCTTAAAAATCATGTTGTTTCTTTCCTACCAAACAACCCAAACACAGGCATGCCATATCACTTTGAGGAAATAATGAGTAGATCACGGTAAACCCGCCAAATGCCCAAAATGATGAAGATGATCACTAACCGTCTCTGGAGAGTCTCTGGAGATATGAAAGAAATACCAACCCACTGATAAATAAGGTGCCAGAAGCTACCAAAGAAGTCACATCAGAGAAGAAAATGAACCTCAGTCTCCGGGCAACCGTACCCTTCAACACAAGTGATGTCGTCATGATGAAGGACTCTCCTACAAACCAGATTATCTTTTGTTGGAAGTCTGTTTCGAAGGAGTCGCCAAATAAACACTGAAACCTTCAACGGAACTTACTTCAGCTACTCCACATAAAAATGGCCGCGCTCCACAGGTGTGACAGACAATGTGAGATACTGACCAGTCCCTTTGACAGAGTAACCTTTAATAGGATGAAGAACCCACCGCTACCTGTCAAGAATAGTATCCTGCAAAACAATATTAGACAGCAAGGCCGAGCACTCCGTGACAGTCTCCTCTTCCCATGCCAAAAGGCGCCTTCTCCACACCCATGAACTGAAGGAAAATCGAATGCTACAGAATAAAGCAGCGAATAAAAATTTTCGATTTTCTTTCCTTGGATCATTACGAATTTACACATGAATCAATGATTCGATTGTTACCTCGAAGTGTGGAATCTGAAAGCTGGAAACTGGAAATTGGAACGATCACAGCAAAGCAAGTAGCAAAGCTTCTAGCAAGTCCACACGAACGGTGCTCCTCCAAAACTCGGTGCTAGCCAAGGAATCAGAAGTTTCAGAGAGCTAACGTTTCTCCAAAAATGTGTAACCAAAAACTTCAACATTAGGGTTCTATATATAGAACTCCTAGTGTGCTCTGCAAGTCAGAAGTCACTATTGGGCTTCAGTAAGCCCAATAACGAGTTTAGTAATTCTGCTAACTAATTAGCGTTATTTACTAAACACACCCCTTATATAAGTCATACTTATATATTTCTCTTTTGACCGTTCTTTGTGTGTGACCCTATAGGTTCTAATCACGTTGGCAATAATATTAAATCTAATATTTAATACTATAAACAATGAGCGGTATCTAGCAACACATCATTGCTACCTAAGTGACAAGAATGTCAAGTGATCTGACGAAACCTTTCCATGATAATA
>Ga0315914_1001203_pt1 | contig 37763 bp, 23 predicted proteins | sample MpolenodulesMG_FD_203920 | JGI IMG/M metagenome (GOLD analysis project Ga0315914, IMG submission 203920) | Medicago polymorpha root nodule microbial communities from Los Angeles, California, United States - elongated nodules | ecosystem: Host-associated > Plants > Roots > Nodule | place: USA...
GTCTCAAGAAAACAGAGAAATCAATACACACACCTCACTCAGTGTTTTCCAATGATGATTCCCCTCACTTTTCACTCGTGTTTCCCTAAGATTTAACCCAGGCTCTCTATACCAATTGTTAGAACAACCACTCTGTTCTATGCGCAGCGAAAGTGCTTATTAAAAATAAGCTGTTTTGAGCAAGATGAATAACTAACAGAAAAATGAAGAATTGAAAACTAGAGAAAATAATGAATGAAGAATTTTTATTGATTCACACAACTACATATTTACAACACAAGAGAGTGTATATATACAACTAGATGTTGTAACAAACTCTTCTAAATAACTACATTGTCATTCTGAAGACATCAGAATCTGCACATCAGAATCTGTCTTCAGAAGCTTCACTTCAGAAGCACTACTTCAGAAGCATTACTTCAGAAGCTTCACTTTAGAAGCACTCTTCAGAAGTTTCACTTCAGAAACACTATTTCAGAAGCACTCTTCAGTTATCGATTACTATTCTAATACATTCAACTCAACTAGAATAAGCACATTACTTTAGAAAAACAAATGACCGTGTCTATGAATGAATTTTTGTATGTAAATAGAAAAGGACACACACATATAAACTTTGAAAAACAAAATAAATTTATTAAATTGTTAAAATATTTATAACCAACCTGAAATAGATGGAGTGAGAATCCCGTCACCTATGACCATGGCAGTTCCCATTATAGCTAGAAGCAAAAGTATAATTCGTCCAAAATGACTATTCTCAAGCATTTGCTTCAATTTATGGGCTCTTTTCTGCTGGCTAGATGGTATTTCTAGTTTGTAATTAGAGAGTTCCATGTCTTCAGGTTGTTGATTGGGAGCCAAACTCATCTTTATATGCCTACATATCAACGAATATAGTGCAAACGCTCCACCTACATCCATTCAAAATAGTTAATCGATCGATTTTGTACTATTAAAACTTATGAAGGTCCAAAATCAAAGAATTTTTAAATTACTAAACCAAAAACCGCTAATATTATATAAGGTAAACATAAATTAACTCTTTATTTTTCCACAACAACCCGGACATTGTTCAAGCTAATATACATGTTTCAATGTTTTTTTATATATAAAATTTGTAGAGGCAATTAATAACTCATTACAAGAAAAAAAAGACCTCGTAGAAAAATAAGAGACAACTAATAATAGTGTATTTTTTATAACATCATTTTTTTCCGCACAATATTGTATATTTTTTTCTTGGTTTTCACATGAGACAAGCTTTTAAGGAAATTATATTTAGAATGAAAAAATTGTAAATAACTAACAAGGTGGGTGTAAGTAACTTTTGTTTTTTTGTCAAAAAAAAGGTGGATGTAAATAATTTGATAAAAATTATAAAAGTGGGTGTAAGTTGCTAATTTATTCTTTAATAGATTTAGGTAGGTGTAGGTTGTTAATTTACTTATTAATGTTTGTAGGTGGGTGTAATTTACTCAGGACCGTTCTTTGAGGAGTGCAAAGAGCTCAACCGAGTTGTGCCTCTCAAAGTGATGGGTCTTAAGAAAAAATTATTGCTCAATATCCCCACTTCACTCAACAAAAAAAAAACATGCTTGATGTTTCAATTTCTAAGTAAAAAATCATGTTTAATATTTCTATTTCGAAGTTAAAAAACACGTCTTTAGTAAAAATAATTGCTAATTTTGATTTCGGTGGCTAATAATCATTATAAGAGTGTTATTTTCAATTTAAATAGAAGATTAATCTTTTAAAAAAATTGTGCATTTTTTAGGGGCCTATTTTTATTATGAGAGCCGAGCCTCTAGTTTCATAGCGACGGTCATGAATTTACTTCTTATATAATTTTCTAACTTACTCGTTGAAGATGCTATAAGATGCAAAATATATCATAAGTGATCCATTGTAGACAAGTATTTCAGATTATAAAAAGAATTTAACGATCATCGACGTTAAAATTGAAAAATATCATTATTTCGTTTTTTTTTTGTCTATGGGGTACAAACCGCAGACGTTGCATATATTATGCATTGTTTAAGTTTACGAGAACATTTCGTCGCGTCTGAACACCATAGAAATTAAAAACACTTCACAAATTTACAAAGGGAAAATAATAAAGGTTTTGACCCATTCGTCCCAATTGTGAGAAAACATACCCGGGGTAGATTTCCCTAAAAAATACCTGGGGCAGGTTTTTATTTTTATTTTTTGGTATTACCTTGGAAAGTATTAAATTGGGTAGGTTTATCCTTAAAAAAATAACTATTTTTAGATGTACTGTAGATTTTGCCTAATTTTAAGTAATTACTGATATGATTAGGGACAACTTATTATCATTTGGTGCAAGATTAGGGACAAGTTAATATTCTTCATAAAAGAAATTAAAACTCGAAGATATAATTAATGTTTTTTTCTTTGTTACTCCATCATATGCACGGAGTACTAGTAAATATCAGTTGTTTATTTTAATGTATGTGCATTAATCTTGCTCGATGACAACATAACTACAATAAACTATCCATAATGATCCAAAATAATTACAATAAATTATGCATAATGATCAAATCAAGATTGGATCTGGCTAAACTTAAGGACAAATTTGACTCTAAAACCAAGGCTAATAAATCAGAAAGTTTTCTTTTTGGAAAATATTAACTTGTGCCCTTAAATCATATGTTAATAATTCTACTAATAGAATTTGTTTTGGAAATTGTATTAATTTATTGTTCAAAATGTTGAATATTATTTTTTTTAATAAATTTTTACCATTAGTGGAATGCTTAACATGTGCTCTAAAGGCACAAGTTAGCATGACCCTTCTTTTTGTACTCAAATGAAACAATGTTTTTAGAATCCTGTCCAACTAGCTGGTTAGGGATGGGAATAGGCTAGGCCGAGCTAGGCTTTGCAAGGCCTAAGCCTGGCCTGCCATATTTTTTTAAAGCCTAAGCCTGGTCTGCGGCCTGTCATAGGCCTACTTTTTAGGCCTGAGTCTGGCCTTATGAAAGCCTGATACGGTCTGTTAGCCTGTTTAAAAACATATATCTTATGAACATCATTAAATAAGCAATGTGATCTAGGTTTAAATGGACTAGTGAATTAATAGTTCAATTAGATTAAACTCTCTTTTGATAATCAACACGAAGTTTTAGGGAATTCGACTATATATTGTATCATATTTCTATTCTAGTTTATAATAATACATATATATATTAAAAAAATTAATGTATACTAATAAAGCTTAAATTATTGAAAAAGGTTACAAATTTATATTTTAATTCAAAGTACAAAATATAAAATAATAATAAATAATATTATTCATATTACTTAAATAGGCTGGCTTAATAGGCTTAAGAGGCTTTTTGAGAGGTATGTGGCCTGGCCTTTTAAGCTAAATAGGCTTTAAAAAAAAAGCCTAGGCCTTCTCTATCTAAGAAAAAAGCTTGGCCTGACCTGAGCTGTCGTAGGCTAGGCCGTAGGCCCCTGTAGACTGGTCTGACCTATTCTCATCCCTATAGTTGGTTGAACCGAAACTTGATCAAACTTTAGAGTTTCAATATTCGTTCAAGTTTTGTCAAAAAAAATAAAATCGTTCAAGTCGATTTTCAAATTCTTATAGTATCTTCAACGACAATTTTGTAAAGAAATTAACTTTGATTCTATAACCACTATTAAATTCTCACAGTGTCAAATCATACTTATACAACTCAAACATATTTTGCATCGTTACTTCTCTTTCTAAATTAGGATTGTATTTTCTGATATAGGAAGTATTTTATGATATAGTGCAACAAAAATATCATTACTTTTTACATGCAAATGTTAATTTAATTGTTGCTATGTTATGTTATAGGCGTTAAAAGGGTTATTTATGAAAAAAGAAAAATGACATAAGTATAAAATTTCAACATATAAACGTGAAAGATACGTACTACACTTTAAATATCACTTAGACAATCCAGAAAAGAAAAAAAAAAGTCAGATATATAGTTTTACGTACCATTGCCATTGTCATTGGCCCATAAGACAATGAAAACGTATTTGATCATGGGTATGAGCACAATAGTGTAGATGATGAGAGACAATACTCCAAGAATGTCATCGTTGTTTTTAATCCCTTTAGTGAAAGTACTTGCATACACATAAAGTGGAGATGTACCAATATCACCATATACAATTCCTATGCTTTGAAATGCCAAACCCAATGTCATGCTCCAACCCATCTGCATGGCACATATAATTAATTTGTAAGAAGATGGAGATCAAGGGTTTGATCTCTTCAACTAACATCGATGAGCTTAGAATTTGAGAGGTGTCACTCTACATAAATTTGAACCAACTTTTGTCTTTATTCTATGCGAGATTTTAGTGTTTCTAATATACTCGGCCACGTCTGCCGCTATTAAGTTTGTTGCATGAATATAAATAGTTGGTGACTTAGATCAATATATTTTGATATCATATTGCGTCTAATTCATCCTTACAAAATTGCCTTGTAAGGATTGAATTAGGCATAACCTATATGCAAGATAATATTAAAACCGAACAAATTTTTTTAAATATATAATAAATTTGTCAAGAGGGAAATATTAATTCTTACATACTATATATAGACCAAACAATTTATTGATATAGATAATAAAAGGGTACAAGTATATGAAATATGAATGTAAGACCTTGGAATGGTGGTTTGCGTTCATAGAAACTCTTCCAGCTTCCAAATTAAGTGAGTCAACACGACGTAGTTTTGCCCATGACACCTTTCTATCTTTCAGCTTCTTCTCTGTAACCTCCTTTGTTGTCTCTGTCTCATCCTCTATGCTCACTCGATCTGTTTCTCCTCCCAACATTTGTGTTTCTTTTTATGGCTTAATGTTTGTGCTGGAGAGGTGTTGAACTTGAACTTTAGCATGGGTTTTTATAGTCACAAATTAAGGCAGATCTAGATGTCCTTCGTAGCACTATTATTTGATTGACAATTTTTATAGATTATTTAATTAATTAAAATTATTCTATCATCAATAATTGTACTATTTTTATTCTAATCCCGCCAACCCACTCAAAGTCTCAAGTTGACTATACAAATTTCCATGCCAGTTAAATTTTATTTATTATCATTACATCAATCATGGATGATCCAGTTGAAAGTGTAATATTTTTTAATTAATTAATGATACAATTATTTTTGGTTTTCATCGTCACTAATGTAGAATATATAGTATGTCTTTGATATTGAAGGGTTAGTTAGCACGTCGGCTAGATGAGCATAGCATTGACAAAAGGGGGTGGAAAGAGACAGTAAAGTAGAAAAAGATGAAAAGCAACACATTAATGCAGTAGAAAAAAATATGAAACGCAATACATACGGAAGTAGAAAATGATGAAAAGCACTTAATGAAGTAGAAAAAAATGAAACGCAACACATAGTTGACTGATAAAGAGAACTACATTATCGGGTAGAAAACATGGCATGTAATTGAATACATGTGTAGGGATGATTTCGTAAAATATATATGTTTCGCTATACAATCTTCCAAATTTTAGAAATGATAATTATTGTGAATTGCATGTTTGTAAAAACTGGTGACCGTTTAATTTTTTACCGAACAATGATACATTAACATTTCTATGTGGCATATCCCCTTGTACACCCTTTCTGGTGGCATTTTTTTATTAATTAAAAAGGGGCAATTTTGTTGTACCAAAAAAAAAAGGGGGTAATTTTGTCCAACACACTCATCAACTTTCTCATCCTCTTTTCTCTTTTTCTTCTCCTCACCGGCCACCACCACCACAACCGGCCCCACCCACCACTGTCGTCGGTCGTCCTCAACCTCAAATCTCACCACCATCACTGTTGTCTTCCTCAGTCCTAACCACCACATCGCTATCTCTCATGTTTTTTCTCGCTGTCACCACCACTGTCTTAACCCTCATATCTCACAACCGTCCTCGTCATCCCAACCTTCAGATCTCACTATCGGCGTCGTTGTCGGAAACGAAAGAGGAAGAGGCAGGAGGCATCTTCGCCGAAGAGACCGTGAATGGAGACGATTAGAGAAGACCGTGAGAATTCGACGAGAGAGACGGTGGTGACTGAGAGATAGAGATAGGAAAACGGTGGTGAGAGAAAGAGAGATGGTGGTGTGAGAGAGAAGAGAAATGGTGGTAGTGAGAGAAGGAAAGAGAGAGCGGAGAAAGATGGGGATGTGAAGAGAGAGAAAGATATTTTTTTTAAAAAAAAAAAAGAAAGCCACATGTATAATTACCCCCTCCGTCTCACAATATTAGTAGTTTAAGGTTTGTGCACGATTATTAAGGAATTGATTAATTTAATTGTGTTGATTTCAATGGTAAAATTAGTAGCATTTACTAAAACACTCTTATTAATTGTAGTTAGTGGAGTAGTTAAGTTGGATGAAATTCAATAAATACAGGTATAATAATGGAAAGAAATAATAAATGTTGCAGTGGTATTGTAAAGTGACAATTATTTTGAGAAAAAAAAATGTTAAAAAGACAATAATTGTGAGACGGAGGGAGTCCTCTTTATCACCTTTACGGTTGCTTATTTTCCGTTAAATTGTAGTGGAAATTTTGACTAATCTTATATAAAAGTAAAATATAAATCTTCGCTCGATAAAACAATGTTCATCGGATGAAACAATTTTTTTTCTTCTGATAGGTATGAAGTTAAAATAATTCTCAAAAGATAATATCAGCGCTGCGCATATGCTCTAGGGTAACGGGTCTTGCCCCAACTAGTGACAAAGTCGTGTGTCGTAGGTTTTGATGTAAAATTTTAAACTTATTCTACAATATTTGTTTGTCGTACGCCCTATAATAATTTTCAAATTATAAAGGTGTAAAAAAATGTGAAAAAACACTATTCAATATCTTATATTTTTTCGGATTTAATCGGGTGACAAGAGGTATTGTCAAACTTTTTCTTTTTTTTTTTGAGTAAAAATTGTCTAAACTTAAATATAGAAAAATCAGCACCAATTTTCATTTGACGACAAATCTCTGATTTTGTAGAATTAAATTGAGATAGAGACATTGTTGTCTTTACATGCAGTGAGAGTAAGCAGCCGAAGGAATCATGGCTAGTCACTTGGAGATAACAGTAATAAATAAGGTTCTTATGTGGCAGAAAAGTAAGTTAAAAGATCCTTCCAAACACATCTTTGTTAAGTTAACCCAATCTTACTTTTTCTCTTGACCCATGTCCTTAACCCTTTACCCCAAATGATAACAAGACGACGGCAGTGTTTTCCAAAAGACTCGGTAATTGAGACTGTTTCTCATCCAACTCCCCGTGGTTCTCAAAGTTATGTGATTTGTTTGAGTTTTAAAATTCGGAGATACGAGATAAAGGAGATTTCTACAATTATTTTAGAATAATTTTTTAAACTATTATCTTTTTATTGTTTTTGTCCGATAAAAATAGAGAAGAAAAATATTGTCTCAAAAGTTGTTATCAAATAGAAGTATAAATATCGTTACTCTTTTTATAAATAAACAAACACATGGATCTTAAAATTCGAATAGATTAAGAGACTTTGAGAAACACTAGGATTATCATAAATTGAAGGTAACTACATTTCGTCTCCCATGTTGTTCAAGTTTAGAAAATGTTCGCGAGAACATAAGATATGAGATAATTTGTAGAAAAAAGGTCCATCAAAATTAGAGATGTCAATGGATATGGTTTGAAAATCGTACTATTCTATTTGTCCTCATATTTGCAGGTTGGAAAAAATTCCATACCCAAACCCATACAAGTGAGGGTAACAATCTGCGTACTCATCCATGTACCCTCGAGTTGAAAAAAAAAATCGTACCTAGATCCATACACGTGTGAGTACTCAATCTACGTACTCGCGCCCATACCCTCTAAGTAACTCCTAGTGTTTTTGAAAGATCACACCCGGTCGAGAATAAATATACTTTGGCTTGTCACGAACAAAATGTGCTTTTGTCTAGAAGGATTTTGTAAAATAAAAAATACAGAGAATAAAAGTAGCTCTAAACGGATATTTGTAACAAATTACCAACAAAAAAACTAACGGCACCTCCCCTTGCAAACCAAGCACGTTTTTAATTAAATAAATTCTCTTCCCCTCTTTTGAACCAAACACATTTTTAATTAAAATATCTCATCTCTCCTCCCTTTCCCTCTCCTCCATTAAAATCTCTCTCCTCCCTCTCCTCCGTTGAACCAAATGGATCCTAAAGGCTAAATCAATACGAAGGCTAAAGCAAAAATAGTGTTTTTGTTCGACGCATTTATAAAAAAAAAAAACTTTATTCTATCATAAAAAAATCATACTTTCAACTGTCTCTCTAATAACTATTGGAAAATGCTAACAAGTGTCTTAAGGGCAATTGATAAGAAGGTTAGAGTTGAAATTTTATTTTATGATTTGTGTATTCAACACATTGAAACATCAAAAAACAACTTTTTATATATAAAAGCTATCAACTGTTTTCATTTTTAAATATAATTAACAAGTGCCCTTACACACTTGTTAGCACGACCCATAACATTCATTTGAGGTGAGGTTTTTTTTTCCTTCTTTCGATGGTCATTATAATCATGGACTAATTGAGTACTAAATTTCAGTATCATGCTTTATTATTAGAAGTTAAGTTTTATTAGTTATGGCCTTAAACAAGGATTTGTCATGCCATATATTTGAGTTGGTTCCATACACAACTAAAGAATGATTGGTGGTTGATTAATTTGCTTCTTATTTAAAATCAATGTTTGACAAAAAAAAAAACAATGTAATCCTCGCATATAACTATAAAGACTAATATAATATCTTGAGGTAGTTAAAATTCATTTAAGAAGTTATCATTTTCGCAACATATATTTTTTATACGTGCCCAAAACCTTACAAGACATATAGCATAATCACAAAAACAACATTCCTTTAGAAAAACATCAATTCTACCCCCACAATATATATGTACAATTTTAGTGTCTATGTAGGAGAACAATGTGCTTCAACTAACTAATGCATTTGGATTTCCACCTTAGTTTGTAAGTTGGTTACACTCAAATTTGGGACCACTTGATTAACACCACCCAAATTCTCAATCTCCTCAGCTTGATATGTAGAGTGAACACCATAAAGTACATAAAACATGGTAATAAAACATGACCATATAGCAAAGCGTTGGAAAGAGAGTGTTTTGAGCGTAGTCATGAGAAAAACATTGAGAAAGATGGACATTGAAGGTGGCCATGGCATGAATGGCACATACCAACATTGAGCATATTCTTGTTGTACAAGGTTGTTGTTACAAGGCACCATGTGTTGGAAAAAAACTGTGATTGTGATCATGGAACCACCGAAGAGTAAGAGACCCCACCATTGCTGTTTGAATTTCCAAACTATGGAGAAGCATAAGGAAGTGAGGGAGAGAAGAAAGAGGAAGATTAATGTGTGTAAAGGCGGTGTATGGCCGATTATTACATATCGACGGTATATTAGAGCATTTGCCACCATGTAGAACACCATTAGCGTTCCAATGCTTATCAACTCGATTATAATGTCTAGCTCTGTGAAAAGCGCAATTGATGCGGTGCAAAATCCTGCATCAAAAGAACTGATAGTCATTTTACAATTGTCTTTGAATATATTTGAATTATATTTTATAAAATCAAGCTCTTACCATTGCGCTTAAACCTCTAAGACAATGTTAGCTAAAAAATAAAATCCAAAAGTTTTAAAAGATTTATTCATGAGTGAAAATTTTCAAAAATATTTTATGACAAAGGATTTGCATACCCAAAAAGATAGTAGCATTCAATGGAGTTCCTGTTGAAGGATGTACTTTGGCTAACCAAGATGGAACAAGCCTTGCCCTTCCCATGACACAAAGGTATCTGGCTTGTCCTAACATTGCAACAAGAAGAGAAGCCACTATACCTAAACTTGCACCTGCTCCAACAATGTTGCTTGCCCAACTCCAACCAATTTTGAGGAAAGCCATTGAATATGATGCTTTCTCTGATATCTAGTAACCATTTCAAAGAATATATAGCTTTATAATCACCACAAAACAACAAATATAATATGTGTAAAAGTGTTTTATGATCAACATGTGTAAAAGTGTTTTAATACACTTAAAATTGATTTTTATATGTTTAATTGCGTTACCTCTAGAAGGAATTCTTACTAGAAGCTAAAATTTAGAGTTTTTATTCCAGGCGCAATTTATATTTGCATCCAATTCATTGCTCAACTAATTTTTTAGTTTTTTTAATAACAAATGTTAGTATGTAAATTGTAATGTTAGTATTTTTCTTCCTTGTCAGGATTTGAACCCTGGACCTTTAAGTATTTAATTCAAATACACTGCCGTGTAAAGATTTTTTCGTCGGATCATTAAGCATGTTTGACTTTAAGTATGACTATTTCTAAAGTCACATGTATGATAGATTGCGTTTTGTTGATTGTCAATATTGATCTATATATGACTGACCTTATTGTAAGGAACCATCATGCACAAAGACAGAGCCATTAGGCAATAAAGTAAAGTTGTTATAAGAACTGAACCCACAATTCCAATAGGTAGGCTCTTATAAGGATCCTTGACCTCCTCAGCCATGGTTGAAGCTGAATCATAGCCTATATAACTAAAGTACACTATTGCTGCCCCATCAAGAACACCTCTAACACCATAAGGAGCTATCCCTTTTGGATTAACCAAGTTTTTGGTACTTCCATTGTAATAACCAGCCACAATGATGAATCCAAAGAAAATCACATGAAACGCTGTCATAATGAGGTTCAATATGGAGCTTTCCTTTGTACTGAAATCAATCATCAAATAATAAGAATGATAATTATTTATTTGGTTTAAAAAATGGAATGAAAGAATCATTTTCAAAATCCACTAAAACCAGTTAAATATTCAAAATTGTAAATAATGGTTCAGCATTAATTCCATCCTTTCATTATAAAAAACATCAAGTTTGTTAGCTGTCACATAATATGATAATATATTCAAATATCCACCCAGTGAAATAAGGTTCCCCAATTAACCTAATTAGTATAATTTTAAATTGTGGTCTGCAACCGCAATATAAAGGATTTTGAAGTCTCCGCAATGTATCACAGTAGCAATTCAACAGCGTCAATCGCATTTTTTTGCATTTTGCATCGATATAAAAAAGTTTGCAGCGTAATAAGCACGATTTAAACCTTGATACAGTATCAAACTAAAAAACAGAAGGAAAAGGATTAAAGAAACAGAAGCAATAAATGAAACAAACCTATGACACAAGCAAAGAGTGAGGAGAAGAATGAGAGCTACTGCTGGAAAATCCAACATGTTATAATCCTTTGGCAATCCATGAACTTCCACTCTCCATACATTGGGATTATTTTCTCCAAAAGCAAAACTCAAATATTCAGTAAAACTCCTAGCTACAGCAGCATTTGAGAAAACATATTCCATTAGTATATTTGCTCCACCAAAATATCCCAAGAATTCCCCTGCATCATAAGTGAAAAAAGAAATAAGTAATGACAGACACTCGATACGACACTGACACAACAACACTAGTAATAATTTGAGAAAATGAAATTATTAAATGTAACATGTGTCAGTGTTATGTCGTTGTCCAAACCCAAACGTGTTGTACACGTCTTCAATCTGAATTGTTAGTGCTACGTTAACTTCGTATATAAGAAAAGGTGTTTTATTTATACCAAATGTTAATCTTAAATAACTGAAAGCTCCTCCAGCAACTGGAACTTGAACTGCAAATTCAGTGTAACACAAAGAAGATAAAAGTGCTGATATTCCAGCTATGATATAGGAAATGAAGACTGAAGGACCAGATTGATGAAGAGCAACAGGACCAGTTGTAACAAACACGCCAACACCAAGCATTCCTCCAACTCCAAGAGCTACAAGATCATACCAATTAAGTTTCCTTTTCATGTCTGCACCAGACCTCTGCCTCACTTGGTTGAATTCTTGGTCTGGTGTCCATGTTGCTAGCATTCTTTTCCTAAGCCTGTGTGGAGTTTGTGAGAGTGAATAGAAATAATTTGACAATGTTGTCATGTTGTTGGTTGTTGTAATGTGGATGCTAGATAGAAATTATTGTATATATGAGCACTTAGTTTCTTGGCTTCAATGAGGTGTTGGATTGAAGGTTTTAAATAAGAATTGGAGAGGGAATTATTATTGCTTTATTCTTTCTTTTTTAACTATTGATATAATAAGAGGTCCCCATCTAATGTCCCTAGCTTGCCCTTTTCAAAGTACCTAAATACCCCTTCCTGTTTTTGAATATTATCAATCAAGTCTTCACTTTTCCTATCAGGGTTGGGATCGTCTCTGTCTATCAATCGTATTTGGAGAATGATAGACACAATGAATAGAATAATATTAGTATATTCATTGCATCTATCTTTCTTCAAATAGAAAAATTTATCAAATGAAGAGGATCCTAACTTTTTCTATCAGGATCTCTCACTCAAAGCCACAAACCTGGGTCATCAAATTTATAGTCGGTGTAGCCAAGTGTTAGTCGTTAGTTAATGGTAGAATCCATATTTAATGACTAAGATTTAGTTGAAGACGATTGCGCTTCTAGTGCTTGGGAAACTAAGAACTGCAACGATTTTTTTAAAAGAAAGCATGAAATGAAAAATAAGAAGAGTAATTAAAATGAGTAATGGTAGGGAAAAGCTCAATATTTATTAAAAAGAATTATAGCTTAAAAGAATATCAAAATATGAACATGGACTGTGACATAATCTTTGAAATTTTTCCATAGAGACTAAACACTGAAAAGATGTCATTAGCATCCACAAAAGCACCAAAATATTTCTGCACTAAACTCAAGAATAGTTGGAGTTGATTCTTGTGCACAAAATAGCACATAGTACAGTGGCCACTATACAATTGTAAATGGGAGGTTGCATGTATGCTATTAATTAGAAAAAAGGAAACATTTGACGATCCTTTACTTAGATGGAATCGTTCTGTATAAATAGTAGTTTACAGTCCCTCCCATATATGAGCCTATAATGAATTTCAATAAGTTCATCTTTCTCACCTTGGTACATCAATTCAATGCTAATAATTAAAGAATTTATGCATATGATGAAAGAAATAAATATGTGCCCTTTTGGCATATCAATATGCCTTACTCATGCTTTATTTGAAGAATTAATATGAGCATGCTAAATTTATTTATTTTACACTAATAACCCACTATTTTGTCAGTTTATACCGACGATGCTTGTCCTTTAAACTCTTATTTGAATCCGTAAGAGGTATATGTCTTTGATTTGACTTTATATGTGTACTTACTTGTTGTGAGGGGTTTTCAAAATAACGAAGTCCAGAATAAAGCAAGGCCAATGAGGTATGATTTGTTCTAATAGGTGTTTCTTTGTGGCTTTTAAATATTGTCTAATAGATATGTTCTTTCATGATCATGTATTAAAAGGTACGTGAAAAGTTACATCTCTTGTGTGTATCATTTCACCAAAATGCATGAACTAGCAAAATTATTTATATATATATTCAAGGAAATCGTTTGTTCTAATATGTATCAATTATCATACAACTAATACATGTGTAATTATGCACCTTTGTAGTATGAATAGTTGATTTAAAATTTGCTTATAGATCTATTTGGGGATGAGTGAAAACTTAAGTAATAATTAAAAGGTTTAATTGCACTTTTTCCCTTGTGCGATTTTTTACCCCCTCTTTTTTTTGAGCAATTTTACACCTCATCTTTTTGCCCCATTCTGGTTAGATGGACCTTCTTGTGTTTAATTGCACTTTTGCCCCTATCTTTTTGCCAATTGTGTGATTGTGCACCCCCTCTTCTTCTTTTTTTGAGCGATTTTGCACCCCATCTTTTGCCTCCTTTCCCCTCTTTTAATGATGATTTTGAACAAAACAGAATTGGCAAAAGATCGTGTAACACCCAAGGTTGACGAGAGCAGGGGAGTGGTCGCCGGTGCACAAGGCACGACAATGAGCTGCTCCCAACAGCTTCTAGAGGAACCGAATCACATCGGAATGAGAGGGATCCTGAGGCCGTGTAGGTATGGGACTACATGGTTGAAGGAAGGCTTATAAGAATTGTTTGGTACTACCTATATCAACAAGATGCATCGTTTTTTTGGCAGCACATTCCATAAGAACTCCACAGTTAAGCGTGCTTGATTTAGAGTAGACTTTGGATGGGTGACCTACCGAGAAGTTTCCCGGTAAGTGTGTGAGTGAGGACAAAACATGCTGAAAAGATTGGTTTGTAGGGTCAGTCGACAATGCTTAAAGTCGTTTGGGATGTTACAGATGGGGTGCAAAATCGCTAAAAAAAAGAGGGGGTGTAAAATCGCACAATTAGCAAAAGATAAGGGGAGAAGTGCAATTAAGCCTAATTAAAATTGTAACATATCATCATGTGAAACCATGAAATTTCCGAAATAATTGATTTAGATATATTTTAAAAATAGAGGATTGTTGGAGATATTTCCAAAATATATAATTTGAAAAGTAGCATCGATTGAACAGTTATATAACGATGGATAATCAATTTTTTTGGTATTGTGTGGCCTAGTGGTTTGTGCTTGCCTTTGATTAAATTGGGCAACAAGGTGAGGCCGTGGGTTCGATACCTTTTTTTCAGACCTCTTATGTTAGTTACTCCCTCCGTCCCTAATTATTTTCAAAAAAAAAAAAACGATGTCCTTAAATATAAGATTATCTACAAATTTCTAAAAAGGGGTATTTATTTAATTAATTAACGGACCAGAAATGAAAGGTGTTGGTTGAGAATTGAACTCAGTACAACTTGATGAAGGATTGTGAGACAATACGAACATATACCTAACCATTCGAAATTGCATAAACTCTCTCAAGATTTGCAACACTTCACAAATTGATATAATTTTTTTCTATAAATGGAGATATATTTGAGGCATAAATAAAGTACAAAGTTCATAATTTCATGAAACAAAATTCAGCCGGAAATATTTCGAATTCATTTCTTCTTTCTTCTATTGCGTGAGACTAATTGAAAGAATTTTATTTTGTAAACTATCATTGATCGATACATGTGATGTGATGTGCATATCATGTCAAGGATTCCAAATATTTCGAAGTCATTTCTTCTTTTCTCTAATGTGTGAGACTAATTGAAAGAATTTTATTAAGTAAACTATCATTGATTGATATACTTGATGTGATTGTGCAATTTATGTCAAGGATTCCAAAGTTTTCTAAAGAGAATTCACAAGTATGTTCATTTGCATCTGATTAACATAAATTTATATAAGCAAATCGAAGCTAAAGCTTAATTTGTTCACACATACTTTCGAATTTATGTGCAATCATCATCATATTATCTTCATTTTCTTTTTGTTCAAGTATATGCGGCGGTCTTCCAACACAAAATCTAACAATTTAAAACTTAATATGTTCACACAATTTGCAATTATATATACAACTATATCTTCATTTTCTTCTTGGTAATGCACCCGATATAATAAATATTTAGTTTTTATTTCCAACTGAATCAAACCCTTTGGTAATGCATTGAAAATTGATATCCTTGCAAGTATCTTAGAATCTATATCCAATTCTTCACCTGTAATATTTAGATTTGATATGATTTACATGAATGCACCCTTTCTATGTATAATAATTTAATTTTATTACTCAATTACTCAATAGAGTATATACATTATCGAAAGTCTTTTTTTTTTAGCAACTATCGAAAGTCTAGTAATAAGACAACACTGCTCTTGAATTCATTGTATTATAGCATAATGCTTGATGCTTTTCTTGAGTTTTGGTGGGTCCAGTCTGTGATTCTATGCCAATAGAACTGCAAGAGAGTAACTTTATAAAAAGTAATTAAGATAATTGGAATCCGTTATGGCAGTTAACAGTTAGATTTTTTATTTACACAAGTCAAGTAAGGTTATCTTGTGCTTTACCTTTTTCAGAGTAGAAAAGTATAATAACGATGGCACCGAAAGCCACCTTGAAAATAAATAAAATATATTATCTATTTGTCCCTCAACGATGCTTCCTCAATTTAGTTCATAAATTATACAATTATCATCTCTCTATTCCAAAATATAAGCAAAAATTAATCAACATATAAGTTAATATAACTAAATACATTAATTTTTTAAATTATTTTTAATTGATCAAGATAGTCCTTGAACTATCATTCTCTTTCCTACTTTTAAAAGAACCAAGCGACTAACTTGATAATTTAAAAATAGTTTAAATTCAATTTAGTGTATGAACTACTCCCTCCATCCTAAATTATATGTCGTTTTGGAAAGAAAAAAAATTGTCATAAATTATAGTATGTCGTTTTACAATATCAATGAAGTATTAATGTTACTTTTCATTTATATCATTAACTATTTATTACTCTCTCTTCTTTCAATAAATATATTTTTCTATATATGATTAATTGTAGTAGAAAAGTAGATAGACAGACATCCTACGCTATTAAATAGATGGAGAGTGTGATTCATTATTTATTAATTTATACTTGGATACATATCTATAGACCTAGTCTCACTCGCAAAGTTAAACCTCTTGTTTCCTTCAACAACCAAAAAGATAAGATCGAACCTAAGTCATTGAAGAGAATCACACTCTCAAGTCTCAAACCAATATCATTAGACCACGGTCAATAATTAATCCACAAATTACCGTTATTTCTTTAAAAAAATAATACATGATTTAGAACCAATTGGATTATCCTTCATTTTGTTAGTGGTGGTCTAATTAGATGAAAACCTTTGTCCAACTTGACATCATGATGATTCACAAGGGTCATATATTAATATGCTAGTATAAAACAAGATAATGTGAAATAGTCTATTTGGCAATCAAATATTGCTATTTGATCATGTTTAATGGATCTAAAACCAGCTTTTCCTTCAAATAATGATATCTCTCTGGATTCGGTTGCTAGGAATGGTTAAAGTTAAACTGATGGAAGAACTAAGAAGTTTCACAATATTTGAGAGTTGAGACATGCAAAAGATTTATAAATAAATAAAAATTAGAAAAACCACATGCATGTTCAAACTTGTAGGTAACCGTTGTTGAAGTTCTTCGCAAGAAAATAGCATTGAAAAGAAGAAAAAAAACAAGCCAATGTTAAATGCTCTAAGAGGGCACGAGAGGGACTGAGGGAAACACCTTGTCTCCATCCAAAATCCTAAAGTATTAGGTTTATAGGTCATTTCTCTTATACATATATACAACATTTTGTCCATTTATATTCATGTGGAGACTAACCACTCACACTTGAATCTAACAATATTTCTCTGAAGTGTGTCTCTCGCACTGTATATGTGGATTAGATATTAGACTCTTAACCTTGCTCCCCCGCTATACCGAATTATATTTCTGATACCACTTATTTAAAATTTTGAGAGAGCATCAAGATCAATAGTGGACCAACGTATTATAGGATCGAAAGTAAATGAGACACTACATTTAGGTCATATCTCTCTTATATATTCAATATTCACTCTATTTAATTATAATAAATGTGAGACAAACGACTTGCATTTGAACCCATCAAATATCAATGTTATGTTTTTAAGATAGTTGAGAAAATAATATGTCTTTCAAAAAGTTGGCGGATTACAACTATATTAATTATACAAATTAAGATATTTCTATAGGTGGTGTTGTGAATAATGTGTAGAGACAAACACCAAGATTGTTTACTCAGTTTAGTCGAAATTGACCTAAGTTTGACGGAAAGGATGGTTCTGATATTCTCACTATCAATTCATCTTCACAAGAAATACAAAAGAGTTACAAAAACTAACTTCGAGTGTTCAACATGAACAAACCCTAATTTTTATCAATTCATTTCCTATCATGAGAGTTGCACATGTGACCAAGAAATCATCCTCAATTGTTCACCAAGAGTAGTCTTTAATTTCTCTTGTTTACTCTATTAACCCTCAGAGATTTTCACTCAATAACTCATTAGAGAGAGTTTGAATCTTTTCCTTAATGATGCCTAACTACCAAAAGTGTTTACAATATGATTTTCAATATAAGAACCTCACCAAAGGCCTTCATGATCTCCCTCTTGTTGGTGGGTCATCTCTCACTCAAGAACCTCACAAGAAGAACTTAACACGAGAGTCATAATATTCTCTGTGTACCTGATCTTTTATCTTGTTCTTGAACTCAGGTCAATCCCCAAAAAGCACTCGGCCCAAGAGTCTTAATCCTCCCTTGAGTTCCCTCCTTGTGACTTGTCAAATATGATTAGAAAATCAATTTTTATAGACAAAACACAGTAATTTATTGTGCTGTTTAATTACAGGCACATAGGAGACGTACATTATATGACCAAAGTGATTAACCAAGTTAACAAGGGTACCCATCGAATCTGATAAAAGTTTGAGAGAAAAAAATAGTAAATTAACAGGACATTATTTTGTAGCTTGGATTATTCGCGTTGATTCCATGCTATTGTTTTTTAAATTTTCTTCTATGTTTTTATTGACTCCTTTTTAACCTTTTTTTTTTATTAGGGGACTCCTTTTTAATTATTGTATTGTATTGTATTGTCTCTTTTAATGATATAAATAAACAAAAGCAAAGCATCTTCCACACATGAAATGACCATATGATATGAGAACTGGATATATGGCAAAGAAAGCTTAAATTCTTTAAAAGTCATAACATAACCCCTAGGTCGGTGAAGAGTGGCGAGGGGTGAGGTCAATGCAAATTTTGGATGACCTGCATTTTATAAATAAAATGAAAGCTAAAGGTTGTATCTGCTTCCACTCGTTCTCCCTCGTTGCAATTTAACCACTAATTACATTATTTAAAAAGTGTAACCAAAACTCCACACCCTATATGTATTGCTTTTTTTTATGTCAAAAAAATATATATAGTTATAGTGCTTTTCTCACATATATATAATTAATATGTGAATATGGCTATATCATTTCATCTTTAAAAAAAGTCACATAAGTTCAGCTCAGATGATAAAAGAAGTAGAGATATTTGATATGTTTAACCGCGGGAAAAAAACATTAATTGGTTTAATAAAACTTCATGGTATTCATTAATAATATCATCTATATGTCATTCCTTCCATCGAACTTTGAACCTCAAACCCTAAACATCTTAAACTCTTTCAACGGTTGGACTCATGTTTAACATGAAATGCACATTTGGAGACCATAATAAATAATTAGTTACACTATTATATATAAAAGAGGGGGAGGACTTTGGAGGGAAAGGGGGACGGGAAATAAGGAAATCCCTCGGATTTTCTTGGAGAGTATTTTTTTTAGGAGTGAGATGAAAATACTATCTTTTGACGACGTTTGAAAAATACTATCTTTGACTTTGTATGTTTTGACAATATTTTGAAGAGTAATGTTAGCAACACTTTCTTTTGATCACACTCTCAAATACTCATTCTCTTATTGGTTTAAATCATTGTGGGTCTACACTTTGAAAATTGAACTCACACAAAGTGGTGGGAACATACATTGATTTCATCTAATAAATAAGTGAGTACTGAAGAGAGTGTTGAAAAATGACAGTTGCTAACATTCCTCTATTTTGAAAGTATATAAAGAAGTGTAATGCATTTGAAAATTAAGTAAATTTGTCTATCGAGTTCATTTATCAGAAGGAAACTTTTCACGCCAACAAGAACTTAGATAAATATCCATTTTGGCACATATTCATCCAAGCAAAACCAATATTATTTTTCTTCATGTGCTCATTGCGTTTTGGAATAACTCCGTTCACGTGACAGTGATATTCGAATTCTGGTATTTAACTATAAGGAATGCACATTCTTTCAAAAAAAAACTATAAGGAATGCACATTTCTTTGGAAATGATTATAACTTCATTTCCACTAAACTTATTACAATTAAAAGCCGAAATTCAAGGATGATTAATTGATATAAAAAAAACATTATGGATACCTATATATAGGCAATTTTTGGGTGCGGATCAAGTTTGCGCATCAACATATATATACACCCTACTCTAATTCCTACACAATTATTAGTTCCAAATTCCAATGTTGATCACTAATTAGAATAGTACATTCTCCTAACACATTTGAGACATATATAGATATATACACCCTACGCATATTCCTAAGTAATCTTGATCCATATATTAAAAGGGATTTGTCAGGATACATCCACTTATTTTTAGAAGGAGTATTTTAACATGTGATAACTAAAAAGTTGGTAAATACATCCTAAGATACATGTTGCTAAAACACTCATTCATAAAAAATATGGAGGTATCCTAACAAATCCCTAAATAAAATCTAGTTGTAAATATATATTTATCTTTCTCACTTGTAAAGAGACTTTGTTGGAGATAGAGAGAAGGGGGGACTTTGGAGTGAAAGGAGGTAGGGAAACATATGGGAATCCCTCACATTTTCTTGGAGAGTATTTGTTGTAGCCTTGTATGAGTGAGATGAAAATACAATCTTTTATGCTAACAAGTGCTTTTAGGATACTTTTTAAGAAGATAAAAATAGAATGATTGATGAGAGGGATAAAATTGCATGTAAATTTAATTCTATCTTTTGTTCTTAGTTATTTCAAGAACATTTTTCACACTTTCAAGGATTTGTAGCCTATGCTATAGAATTACTTTCAATCTAATACTATCATTATCATATTTATTTCCTTAACTAGTGTTTCAGAGACATTTGTTAGCATTTTTCTTTCAAAAAGTAATTCTACATTTTAACTTTTTTTTAGTGTATAATGTGACCATGGAACACTTGATCAATTTCTGATGGCCGGATTGGTGGTTACAAACAATACAACTTGCACTAAACATACAACAATCATTATCCTAAGAAGCCTAGTTAGACCATGAGATTTTTTTGCATATCCCTATAGTATAGGCCACTGATGGAGCCGTACATTGTGGGGCCACATTGTGCTTCAACGGAGTCAAGTATTTGGCTATTTGCAAAAGCTAAAGCCTACTCGATCAAGTATCTTGAATTAACAATTGAGAGATTATGTGGCCAGAAAATTAGTTGTGAAAATATGCTAGAATGACCTTATGGTATGGTATGCATCTTAATCTAATATCTTAGGAGAATGATAATTGGCTACAAGCCAGAGAATCACAGAGAAGAAATTCACTAGAATCGAATTTGGAGACCAATAAAGAACTAAAACTTAAGCATTTTTTTGATATTAAACGCAGGATTTGATAACTTTGAATAGTCACAAAGTATATGTAAAAGATGAAATACTTTCCAGCAGAAAAGCAGGCAATGTTGATCAATATTATGATTTTTTTCTCTAATCCTTTGTTACTACCAATCATAACACTAACAAAGGGTGGGGCCATTTCAAAATTCATTCACATAAATTCTCTATTGAGTCACGCGGAAGCTCATATACCACATGTTAGTTATTCTAATCCAAATTCCAAATGCCTTTGTTTGGACCTTAGAGAAAGATTAAACATCTTTTAATGATAGTGTTATTGATTATAATATCATCACAAAACCAAAGATAGGGTAAAGGAGATTCCAAATTTTGTGTTCCCATTGTCAGAGCACAATTTTATAAGTATTAAGGTGCTCTTGGAGTCTTGAGCTTTATACCACACGATCCTAAATAATAATAATGAGGATTTTACATCACTGCCTTCACAACCTCTGCTTTTTAGATAACTGTAACTTTGACTATAAGCTACATGAAGCAGCTGGTTTTCCCTACAGTTTCTTCACCCTTACATTGTCTCCCTAATGTTTCCCAATTGTCTCTTTTCAACCTAGTAATGCTTCATGATGCATTCAGAGCTGTACATAAACAAACTAGATTTTTCTTACCAATAATCTTCACAGGCATAATTAACCCTAAGAAAAGAGGCAATGGTTTAATGAATCCCTCTATTGAGCAGCAACTCAAGATTCAAATAATCAAACCTACAGGCAAGTTGGGTAGTTCTTTGTTTAGGTTGAACCAACTGATTCGGTCTGGTTTTTAAAAACATTGACATCAGCAAGCTAAATGTAGACACATGTAGGCTTAAGACCTTCTTTGGAAAGGAAATATTTTGGTTCAGCGGTATTAAACAACTCACACCCTAAAGTAAAGGTTGTGTATAACTAGAACTAGAACCTCTTGGAAACTTTTAAATGGAATTCCTGATTAATTTAATTATTACCATACTGGCAGAGATGCTTTCAAAAGTGTAAGTTTTTATAATAATTGGTTGATGACATATTTTTTTTTTAAAAAAAAACTTGTATGGCTGAGTAGTTTACAATTTGATCTTATCGCAGCGCTGTTATTTTCACTGAAAGTCGATTTTGACACAATGTAATTAAACTTGAAATGTATGTATTTCAAGATTCAAGGTTGGGAGACTTTTGCAGAAAAAATGTGCTAAAAATCGTCATATACCCTAAACGTGTGAGAATTGATTCATGATTTCTATATGCTTTTTCTGGATAATTTCAAAACTCAACTTGGTGTTGAAAATCAAAGGTTCAAAGCTAAAGACAATTCAATGGTATTTGTTCAATACTGAAATGGAATTGAAGTTAACAAATACTGAAATTAACCATATGATGAGATTCAATGCATTAGTGTTGGTATGATACGACCTAACCATACGGGAGCTAATAAATATATACAGCAACAAGTCTTCTTTTATTTAAATTATTAAATAAGGTGGTGGCTAATACCATTCGCGACATTTATCTAACATCAATCAAAATCACAATTATAATGGGCTTCTGTTCACGTCTTTGTACAGAAGATACCGTGTCGGAGTTTTCCCCAGTGCAGCATACCTGAAGACAGCACCAAATGTATTAGTCCGTTTGTTGCAAAATGGTATGGAATAAACATGTAATGTAACATAATTAAGAAGGAGGGAACAATGTAGTTTGATGTAGCTTACCATTGTGGGACGAATGGCGCCATCCAAATGACATCACCCGCCTGAACCGGGTACCTGTTCACATAAAAATCACAACAATGAAAAAATTAAAAAAAAAGAGAACTCTTTGATACCCATGACAAAATATAGGGCTAGGTGTACCAGTACTCATTAGGTAAACGCATCCTAGAAGTTACCTGAAATATTAGCCAGAGACCCTGCATATAGACTTACATACTAGTTGTGGTTTTAACAAAGAGAACGTCTAGTTCTCTCAACCAAGATGCACAAACATTCATACTTGACCAAGCAAGTTCAATGCGCCTAACACTATTACTAGTCAATATACGTCCCAAATCCCATATTCAACCCAAAAGCTCAAGTTATCATATAGACATGTTAGATTTTGTATATATCAGTCGCATCACTTCCGCGTAGGGCAAACTAAAATTTATCTTTCAATGTAGAATATTTTGGATTTACTTTTATTAATTATTAAAATATAAATGAAATATTGAATGTTATTTATATTAGGCTTATTCTGAACGGACCGTGATGGTTGGACCGTTCTTATTAGTCGGCCCATTTGAGAGGTCCCAGCCTCCACCGATGAGTATATAATCTAGTTATCCCATTAGGTTAGACACACTAAAAACGGAAGAACGCTCCATCCGTAAGGCGGCAGAAGCATCTCTCAAAACCTAATTCTCTCAAGTCTCAACGGATTCTTCAACTATTCAAGGTACACGGTTATGGTATTAATTAATATTAATATGCTATATTTTCATATCTATGATTTTGGTCCTCTGTTAAATATTTATCAATTGATATCAGAGCATACCAATTTAACAGAGAACCAAAATCATAGATATGAAAATATAGCATATTAATTAATACCATAACCATGTACCTTGAATAGTTGAAGAATCCAAAGAGACTTGAGAAAAGTAGGTTTTGAGAGATGTTTCAGCCACCTTACCGATGGAGCGTTCTTCTGTTTTTAGTGTGTCTAACCTAATGGGATAGTTAGATTATATACTCATCGGTGGAGGCTGGCAGGGACCTCTCAAATGGGCTGACTAATAAGAATGGTCCAACCCATCACGGTCCGTTCATAATAAGCCCACCAATATAAATAAATAACAAGTACAATAACATTAAATATTTAATACTGTATATTTCATTTATATTTTAATAATTAATAAAAGTAAATCCAAAGTATTCAACTTGGAACCAAAGAATGTCACTATTTTGGTTTCTCTGCAACACTCATGCCAGTATTTTTTTGGAAGGTCAGGTTTATACTCTTACCAACTATCACCCAAACGATAAATGCCTTCTCCTTCCAATAGCAACAAACCATGCTGGTTATAATGGACCTCCTGCAAAAGCCACAACGTAAAAAAAATTAAAAAGGCCTTTAAAGTAAAACACTTAACAAACTAACTGTCCCGTAGACTCATATATGAATACCTTAACATTAAGAAACTCTCCAGGCTGAAAATCCATTATCTGCAAGCATGGTACATCAGTTAAATTTAACTACAACTGACCGAAACCATGATAATATTAGAAAGATTAGACGGACTTTGACAAAGTAGGACTTTGAGTACATGAGAGATTTGGGCTTACATGTATATTGAAGTCGTATGCCAAAGACATTGGAAGTAGCTTTCGCAGTTCAAAAATCTGATGATGCATACAGAAAGGAATTAAAATTGTGTCTACAAATTATACAGGCATAAAATTTGCAATCTAGCTTACCAGTAAGAGGGGGAGGAGGGAGAGACTTAAGCAAAACTCAAAGACTTGGTTATTGAGTATACGCCTCAAAAATGGGGCATTCTAATGCATCACAAGTGAATAATCTAAAGCCTATCGTAGAGTGACTTGACTTGTGCCATTATAGACATGAACTGTCAGATTATCTTGAATAAGATATATAAATCATTGAGTACAATACTTCCAGAAAATCCGAACAGTAACATTTTCAGAGTAGTTAAATATGAACTCTCAGATTAATGATAGTGACCTGAACCCAAAGCATTTAAGAATTGCTTCAGTCAATGACATTAACACTGATAATTGTGGCATTAATTTTTCGATTAACTATCATCATATATTGAAAAAATATAATTGTTGCATTTAAACAAAAAAGGAGAAATATAGCATAATGCCTTTCAGAATATAGGAACAATGTACCTCCCCTGGAGTTTCAAGGAGTGGCTGTTTATCCGTCGAATTAACTAGTGGCTCTGGGACATGATTTGGCAGATGAGCATACCTGACAAGTTATTTACATTACTGATGTGACTGCTGGCAATTTGAATTAATGCAACAAAAAATAGTCAATCCTTGAACGTTGTACAAACTTTTATTGTGACTACTTGCCAAAGAATCTTCAAATGTGAAATGGGTTCACCAATGCATTTTCCATAAAATTAACTACGTGATTTCTCATTCTGATGAATGATCAGGTCACGGGGATGATGCATTTGTTTATAAATCATAAAAGGGTGGAGGTGCAAAGTACAAACCTTCGTTCAAATACCACGATAATAGCAGGAGCGTCGGATTCAATTGAATGTTCAAAATTTGGAGGAAAATAAGCATATGAATCAACCTGGAATTGATAACATGGCATAAAAATAAATTAGTCCTGCATGCATGTATAAAAATAAAACATTGCATGCATGTATCTTGAATGGCACAAAACATCGCATGCATTATCTTGAATGATATGAAGTAAATAAGTATAACTTTGAAGCCACGTCACATGCTGTTGATTCTTATATTCTTTTTCTTATATAATAAAAACATAACATTGCATGTATGTATCTTGAATTTAAGCCCAGTGCAAATGACACGGGACTTTATACCCTAAATAATAAAACACATTTTTGAAGTTGTTAGAGCGCTGGATAATGAACTTGATGTAAGAAGTGAGGTTGAACAAAGCATGAACAACTATTCGGCATGGACCGTGGAACGCCCAGAATCTGGAAGGTTTGTATTCATAAGAAAAAAAGGTGTAAGGGGGGAGAACTGGAAGAGGTAGTTCCGTTGCTAAGTTGGCAAGTAGATTAGATCATGCAGCGTGTTGTACGGATAGGAGTAGATTACGCAAGTAGTCCCTTTTGGGTTGTTATAGACAGAAAAGTACTTTTTTTTCTCTGAAGAGCTGAGGCTCCAGTTTCCATTATCAGAGATTAAGCTCTACTTTTATTTATTTTTAATAATATTCTTACACCAGTTATAGTTCCTGGTATTCCGTCAATGGGTCCAATAATCCACAGACCATGGACTTTCCATGGATAGAGACCAGTAGCTGGTCCGTGCTATGTTCGACCTCAATACTGACATCATGATCATTATCCAGTGTAGTGCTTTATGAGAAGCAGACCTAAGTATGGGATTCAAATCATGAGCTAGATCAGAGTGTAACCAAATTATCTGAAACAGTGATAAAAATGTTATGCATTTTTCCTCAAACTAATTAATTAATACTGCACTTCTTCCACAAGTATAAGTTTACAAACAATAGTGAGAGGAAATGATATATACATACATATACATATAATTATTAGAAAATTAATTATATGCATAACAGTCATAAACTTGTCACCTTCAGTAAATGGCTCACACCATGAGCACTGGTGACTGTGACAGCACCGTGGAGCACAAAGATGAATCTGCACATAACAATCTTGTAAATATATCAAGCATGCATGAGCTAAAAATGATGCCAAATTGTCAATGGTTTGGAGCATCATGGAAATGGAACTGGGAGCAGTAGAATTCAGAAATTGAAAAGATGAAGGAACAAGTTCAAAACCTCTCTACATCATGCAGGGGAAGTCCTGATCTTGAATTTTCTGCAGAAGTGGCAAAGCACAAATCAGAAGCATACCAGCTAAACCAGTTGCAGTTACAAACTTTAAATTGCATAGTATATCAATAATAGTCACAAATGAAATGCCAACATGGGCAAGTTAAGGGAAAGTGTGAAGGTGTGCTTGAAGGGTATAATGACAATTGTATCCCGATATTACTACAATCTCTAAAAAGAGAAGCAAATAAGATATAGCCAAACAATTAAAAAATAGAGCAAAAATACAATGAAAATATGTTACCAGACAGGAGAGTGGCTACAAGACAATGAAATAAACGAGGCACCCGATGTAACGCACAAATCATGCAAGAAAGATAGTTTGCTATAGTGCAGCTAAAAGAAATGAGACAAGTAGAAGCCACTGTGAATGATGAAACCTGATTTTCTGACATTCACTATTCCATTTACAACTTATTTTTCTTCAATTGTCTTTCTAAGCACTCAAAATTTTCCATAATATTTGATCTAATGTGTTGCAGAGGCTTTTACATACCCCATATGCTTAACATATTCAAGGAAGGAAAGAAGACTCGTAAATATTATGCATCATTGTATGGTATATGACATGAGCAGAAAATGACATCGCAAAATTAGTATTTAGCAAATATACACGATCAAGAATTCCACCTTGCCGAAGCAATGTTTCATTGCGAAATAAATTTAATAGATTCTGTGTAGTGAAACATAATCAAACCTTTCAACTTTGCTAGGTACATGATAAAGTGCGAGCCCATTTCAGGTGAAATTAAAAATGCCCCTGATGTATTGATCCTGCCAAAGCCAATAAAGTTACCACGGGAAGAGGATTAAACATCTTAACCAAAACAAAACGAGGACATTCAAGAGTACCAATCAGGCAATGGGCCATAAACATGACTTTCAGGTGATATCAAAGCATGATCTCTCTTATAGACACTGCGTGTGAATCCAGGCAAATCTGACAAATAAAACCACATTAAGGTCAGTTCAATACAATTTAACCAAATATTTTTGTTTTAGAAAATAAATCAGGACTCAACAGTAACAAGACCATAAGATCCAAAAGATATTTTGATATAGCTAACAGATAAAACAAAGATCAGAGCTCAAGCAAGTATCCAAATAATAACGCTTGGTAGTTAGGTGTCACATTTCACCACTTGGTTCAACTCTTTCAGCAACCAAAAATAACAATCTTATAGAGTAATTGTGAAGTTCACAACTTCATCTAGGGAGTGGCAAAGAATCAGCCATGGAAGATGGCATTAACTTCTTGAGTTTCACCAATCTCACAAGCCTGCTAGGAAATGTTCAGTTATATATTTTTTTTTTACACCTACGTCTAGCTATATATGCATAACTAGTTTACAACTATAATGTATTTCATATTTACTACAAAGGCTCCCCTCTATCATTATGAAAACAAAAACAAAACTCCCTTTTATTGTAATGCTGACAAGACTAATTAGAATTGTAAATTAAGCCATTAGCTTGTAGATATTGTACTCAGATGCTAGTGTTTAGGTGCATATAACACATTCATTTGGTGTAGTTAAAATGATCAGGTACCAAAATGAAATTTGAATTAAACTGCAAAGTAGGAATGTCATTTGACTGATGAACTTAATCAAGTTGGTAGAGCCAGTTTTTGTAATAAAATGATTAAAAAATGATAACATTAACATACAAACAAACATTTAAAAAATATTATAAATAAAAAGTGCTCAATTGAGCGAGTTATATCAACGAATCTAGTAGACTAGTACATTAGGTTTTCTGGATTAAACTATTTGGGTTTATCTACTGTCATAACCACTTGTGAGACTCCTATCAGTTGCTTTCAGCTTATTTGACCTTAGTTGACATTTGATTCATATATGAAAATAATACAATCGGTGAAACAAAGATTTTACACTTACTTTGATGGTTAAGAGGAGATAGAGTGGAGTCATAAATTTTGGAATAAAGAGGTTTTTCTTTGCTAAGCACAGAAGGTGCAGAGCAAAACCCTTCTTCTTGGGCCAATGAATACCTAAACAACCCTGAAGAAAAGAAAGAAAAACATGAAATGAGGCTTTTAACTATACATAGCTAATAGCTTGGATTAGCAACGAAGGTGGAGAAGAGATAGTACCGGAAATGAGGAGAAGGAGAGAGATAGTCCGCATTTTGAGAGTGGACACTGGATAGTGACGACGATGACTCATGAGTCACGGACAGGTGTTCAATTCGCATGCCTTAAGGCCAAACAATAACAATCGTTTTGGACGTGGTCATGAATGTATATCTTACTAACAATTCATGTAATTTATTTTTTTCAATAAAATAGACGAAGGTTACACGTGATTGATTTTAAAATAAAGATTAAAAAATGGCAATGAAATCTTGAACAAAAAAAATAAAAAATGACGATGAAAATTTTTAGAGGGGTTAAAAGTTGAAGAATTTTTTTAAAGAAACTAGAACAATTGATAAGTACATTTATATGGAGCAGTGTTTAACCCTAATTTTATTTTGAATTGTTTCATATTTTAAAATATGATTTAAATTTTTTGTTAATCATATTATACTATGGTTTCTGATCTCATCAATAACACTCGCACCAAGTTTAATGCTTCGGTTGACGACACATTTATTTGGACAAATAACAAGAATGGATCTTACACTAATAAGAGTGGTTATGATTGGCTTCTCTCTATCAATCAACTTGTCGTGGATATAACTTCAAATCATTCTCACTCGTGGTCTTGGATCTGGAAGTTTAAACTCTCGAAGAAGTTCAAATTTCTCTTTTGGTTGGCCTCTCATGATGTTGTTCGTACCTTGTCTTTGCTACACCATAGAAGCATTGTGCCTTCCGCCATTTGCTCTCATTATGGTATCCAAGATGAAAGTTTTCTTCATTTTGTCCGCCGCTACAATTTCTCAAGAACAATTTGACTTCACAATGGATCCACAAGGCCAAAATCTTTCGCCATCTTGACGGCGTGAGATTGGCTTAAGGAGGGCGCCATGGGTTCTTAATCAATTATCTTTTCGGCTATTGTTTGATGTGTTTGAACAATGAAATGTGGTCCTTACACCGCCTCTCTTTTAATATTCACAACACGGTGGAATTCATCAAGTCTAGCTTCTCGTCTAAGGTAAATGTTGTCTCAATTGATTGTCACATTAAGTGGAACAACAATGATCATATTTGTGTTATTCTTGATGTGGATGGGAGTTGCCTTGGGTTTGTGGTCAGGGCCGATTTTGGAGGTATCTTTAGAAATAGCGCAGATTTCTTTTTATCTGCCTTCTCAAATCACATTACAGGGTATTTTGACATTTTGCTTGTTGAACTTGCAATCTATAATGGTCTCATCATGGCAAAATATTTGGGTATAGGTGGTTTCGTTTGTTACTCATATTTTCTTCTTTGCCCCCTTGTGAATTATCATGTGTATGCAGTTTTAATCCAAGACATTATAGACCTTGTCTCTCGAAGTAACGTCTCTATCACTCACACTCTAAGAGAGGGAACCAATGTGTGGATTTTCTGGCCAAGCTTGGAGACTCCCCGTATTCTAGTCAGCTAATTCATGAGTCAACTACACACGGCATCCTCAATATGTTGAGGAATGATGCATCAGGGACTTGTTTCCCTAGGTAATAGTTTTACCTCTTTCGGTTCGTTTCGTTTTTCTATTTTATGTTGTTTAATTAGCCTTGTAACAAAAAAAACCATTGTTAATCATATTATGAGTAGAAAATAGATAAAAATGTGTATTTAAAATTTTGATTATTATATTTAAAAGTTCATAATACTTTTTCCTTTAGTATGTTGATTTTTTATCTGTAGATAGCATTAATACATTACATACTAGTATTATACTGGGGTACTAGATCAATTTTTATGTTAACACGTTGGGCTAATTTTTCGTGCTGCAGATATTTCGTGTTAGACCAATGGCAAAACTTTAATATTTCAAGATGGAGGTTATGTTTTGAACGAAAATTTGATATTTATCAAAAGAAGTTTTAAGCAATGACACTTGAAGCATGATAGAAATTGGAAGATCGGATCAAAGAGTCAAAGGAAAAATGCATTTGTAATTAGATTTGAATGGTGAAGTTGGTTCTTTAGATGAATCTCATGTTTTGGATAGGAAAAAAAATCCTCTCAGATTTTTGCTTTATTGAGAGTCGATTGTATACAAGTGCAGAAAACCATGTTTTGATGGCAAATATGAGGCGTTGTAATTCGCTCGTGAGTATCTCGGTTAACGAGGTTCAAGTGAAATGTGTTACACGTTCTCTTTACAACCAATTTAAAAGTGTTAGCAACATTCGTCTAAGAGCGGAAAATTTGCATTTCAAGTATATTAGTGAATACGAGGCTTAATTGTTGGTTCACCCTTTTACTCAGGAGAAAGCTGGATAGACGGTGTGAGATTGTGATAACTACAAAAGTTCAGGTCCAGATGGTGTGATTTTCAATTTCTTAAAAGGTTTGGGTCCGAGTTGAAGGACAATTTCTTGAAGTACTCATTTGAAATCCATACAAATTATACATAGATGAAATGTATTAACAACAATCTTATTGTTCTTGTTCAAAAAGTTGATAACTCATAATCCCATAAATTTATTTTCATTTGAATGATTTTGTGGGTTGTTTATACATACCGTTTGCCAAAATCTTAGCCAAAAGATTGAATTTAGTTATATGAATGGTTATAAAAATAAAAAAAAAAGACTTTATCATCGACTTGACAATATCTTAGTGTTATTGAATTGAATCAAATGACTCGATTGGATAATTCAATATGTATAGCAAACTGTATACGTATTAAATTAAATGAAATTGATGATTTTTTTTTTTAATAAGAATGGACCGAATGACTTTACCTATATTTTTTTTTTCACGGCACGTGAAAAAGGCCAAAAATCATTAGATAACTACAATACAAACTAAAATAATTACACTTAGAAAATATAAAACAACATACAACAAAAAATATGGTGGTGGTTTTTCAAATTACTATTGTACTACTCTCGTGTCGAATATAAAAATAAAATCAAACAAAGTTAGTATATCTAATTAAAATTTGAAGAATATACATCTATTTTGTTTAAAAAAATTTTGCTTACGTTTCGAAACCGGATGGAGTACATCTACACTTAAACAAGTATGGATAAAATAGAATGTAGTACTAGTAAATGAAAGTATTTAATTATGGTAGTATTTTTTTGGCTAAATTTCATTTTTGGTCCCTTAAATATTTAGGTAGTATCGCTTTGGTCCCTTAATTAAAATTCGATTTATTTTGGTCTCTTAGCTTCTCTCCGTTACACATTGTGGTCCTTTCCGTTAGTTTTAATTCAAAAACGTTAGGTTTTCTTCATTCTCTTCTTCTCTTTTTCATCTTCATATCATCCCCGTCAACCTTCAATAACAAGAATCCCAGAAAAATTCCAGAAGAAAATGAAGAAAACCTAACGTTTTTGAATTAAAACTAACGTAAAGGACCAAAATGTGTAACAGAAAGAAGTTAAGGGACCAGAATAAATCGAATTTTAATCAAGTGACCAAAGCGATGCTACCTAAATAGTTAAGGGACCAAAAATGCAATTTAACCTTTTTTTTAAGACATGGTGGCATTTTGTCGATTGGGAGGATTTGACACAATAAATTATATATTAAAGTATTATGTTACGTTACGGTTACAGTCATTTAAGCCTCATAGTAGTACTTTTTCGAGATCAACAACGATGCAATAAAGTCATTTCAAATTTAGAATTATATAGGGTTGAGAAAGAAAGAGTTGGTTAAGTTCCACTATCACATCTTTTTGCCGCACCAAACTCGGTGGGTCTGATTTCCAAACACACGCTCTTCTTTGCTTTTGATTCTCATTTTCCATAAATACATTTGTCAAATTTGACTATTCACATACCCCTTATTTTCACTGTGATTCTATGCTTTTTAGAGTTTTGATTTGAATATGAGGAAGTTATAATAAAGGTACGACATATTCATTTGAAACCGAACAATGCATCAACACTTCCACAAATCATGGAAGCTCCCCCATGGTGTAATTGTGAGTGCATTAGAACTATAACTCTAAAAGAGCTTTCACTCCACAACCATCTTTTGGCAGAGTTATATATATAGATATTTGAGGATGTTATTAAATTTTCATACATCTTAAGTTTTTTTTTTTTAGAAATCAACTATTTGTTTCCTTTTGTATAGGTCGGTAGTCTCTTCGTCGATTATAAATATATAGATTTAGGATTGTTGTCTCTCCTAGCCATTGCATGGATCATTACTTGAATCATGTAACTCTTAACATTCAAAGTTGCATTCAATAATAGGAATGTATTTACAATTTTGGCACACACATGCTCTAGATACAGCATCATCGATTTCTACATTATCAGTTATAAGTAACATATAATTTTGTAAGCAGACCAAATCACTGTAAAATAGTAATTACTCGTTCAAACCTGATGAATTATGTGTCTAAACTGAAGTAAGATGTCCCCAGTTTCAATTCCTACTAGAATTAGTTCAACCCAAACAGAAAAAGGTACAATGAAAATACTACGACAAAATATATGTAGAAATTAAATCACAAATAAAACTTACATGTCAACTTTCTCTTTTTTTGTTTGTGGCGGACAGGGTTTAAACTCCGAACCTTGCATGTATTTATGCATTGTACCTACCAACTGAGCTAAGCTCAGGATGCCAACTTTCTCATTTAAATAAAGAGAAAAATAAGTCATTTTAAACTTTGTTTCATGTTAAATTTGTCGGTTTTCAATGGTTAAAATTTCTTTTCAATTAGATCTCTAAGAAGAATGTTATGGATAGATTAATATTGATTGTGTATCGACATGAGTTTGAGGTTTAATACCTCTCATTTATCTATTTCTCATTAATCGATCTTTTACCTTTGTATAAAAATAGCTCACCCGTATTATGATTTCAATTCAACAAGATCAATTTACTCAAAATAACATTCAAGCATCAAATCAAATAAAAACAAATGATCGAAACTAAATCATCAATTCAAGAAATTTCCTAACATTCCAAAGAAAGGAAATGATGAAATTTAATTTATTGAAACGTTTAAGCTTGTTAAAACCATACGCACAACTTAGAGAGAATGTAAGGAGGAGTTTAATCTATGTTACTTTTGAACCCTAGAAAAAAGAGATGAAACCTTAACTTCCAACTTCACATTATCTGTAGGCATTTTGCCGTTGTATGCTATTAACTTGGGTGCTGTGAGTTTGTTCGCAGATTCACCATTTACATTTTTAGCGATGTTTGTATCTGATGTACTCTATCGATTTGAATGAATGAATATCGTTTTGTTTTTGTTAACAAAAAAAAAGTTATGGGGGTGAATCCAACAATTGTAAAACTTATGTTTAACATTAAATTATGTTTCATTATTATAGTAGGTAACATAACAAACAATTGTATGTAACTTGTTAATTTGTGTATGTTACACAAGTTTAACACTTGTGCAGTATAAATGCCACCAATAATTTTATATATCCGGGAACAAACACCCATTTTATTAGCCCTCATCCAAACATAATAATCCCGAAGACCCACTCCTCAAATACCTTACTTCACCCAATCTTCCATTTCCATCAAACCTAACCCACTCGTAATATGGCCCCCCAACAACATTATCAAAATCAGCTTTACTGACAACTTTATTGGCTTTGCTACCACCGATCAATGATTCAAGAATAACAATGAAATTAAGTCGATAAATCATGGTATAATCTTTGACTAACTTGATAAAATGTTTCCACAGACACCTTAACAATTCCAAACCAAATATGAATCAAGATCAAAACATTGCACACAAAGAGAAGAGACAACAAACAATTAAGGATTCAAGAAAACCCATAATATAAAACTGAAGTGGAAATAATCGTTATGATACCAATAAATTATACTAAGCACCGATCAACTAAGATTAAAGAAATATATCAAACTTGCAGTATCGCCCATATCAAAAGATGAAAAGGCAAGCATCAAACGCTGACAATTTAAGAACCACATGAAGATAATTGAAAAATTCATGATCCAAATGACCAAGGGCTGAAGGTGTTCAAACCATAATAGAGCATGACAATTGGTTGCTGAAGATGAATTCACCACACAGTTATAATAAGATTCCTATGAACATACCTTGACAAACAATCGAGGTTGAATGATGCGAGAATCACAATTTTAGAGAAGTATTAGTATCGAGTTCTCGAAGAAAGAGTCATGTTAATGTCATATTCTATTGTTATTAGACTGAAATCGTTGTTTGGTGAAAAGTAAAACACTTGCCGCGAGACATAGTCTATAAGAGAGGAAGAAAATAAATAAAAAGTGAACACACATAACACATTTGTTTTAAACAGCGTTTAAACTTATAACCTATTGCTTGTAATTTTTTATTCCATGTTTACCTTCATCATTTTGCCTATATAACATGTTTACTCTTTGCAATTTAACAAAATAAATGTATATTAAGTGACAATATTAATCCAATTACATTACTCTAAAATTAAATATAGTTATTAAGATTATCTTATGAGTGTCCCTTATATGTCTTATAACAAAAATACTTCTCGTATCTTCTTGATAGATAAAAATCACTTCTCTCAACTACTTACTAAGGGTGTTCGCGGATTGGATTGATTCAGTTTTGGGAGAAAAAAAATCATCCGATCCAATCTCTTCAGTTTTGTTACTTGTTCATCCAATTGGTTTTTTTTTTTTTTAAGAAGCCAATTGACTTGGTTTTAAAATCAAATCCAATCCAAGTTGATCCAAGTTTTTTCAGTATGGATTGGATTGGTTCTCGGTTTTCATTGTTGTATATTTTTGTCATTTTTTTAAGAAATATATATATATATATATATATATATATATATATATATTATTTTGAGACATTTCATAAAAAAGCAAGGTTACAAAAAAGATGAATAAGTATAAAATAAAAGCAAATAAAATAGTAAATTAAAGAAAATAGTTACAGTAAATTAATTTTTTGACGAAAGAATCATAGATTAATAATATTTCTTAAAAGAAGGAATAAAAGTCAACACTATTAAACAACAAGTCTAGAAAATAGTTACTTGATTGTAAATTAAAGACACATTTATAAAAAATCATATAATAATTTAGGGTTTTGCTAGAAGCCACCCATGTGTGATTTTCACTTTTTACAACTCAATGTGTGATTTTCACTTTTTAACTATAGCTTTGCTAGAAGACACCTTCATAAAAATTAGTTGGTGTTTTTTAGCAAATGCTCATGGAATAGCTTGTTAAAAGACACCTTCGTAAAATGTGTCTTCTAGCAAAACCCGTAATTTATATACAAGTATAAATATTTTGATTTGGATCGGTTTATACTATGGGAACTGAAAACCAATCTAATCCTTTTAAAATTTCAGTTTTTGATTTTGTTTCATTTTTTTGTTTTTCGGTTTGCATTAGATTTGATTGGACACAAACACCCCTACTACTTACGAATTTTTTTTTTAAAGTTACTACTTACAACTATTACTTTATATAACAACGCATATTTTTGGATTGATATATAAGCACGCTCTTTCAGTTTCTCTTAAATTAAACTTTGTGTAATTATGATTAAGGGGGTGTATTGGATTAAGATTTTAAAGGAAAATTTTTGTTTCAAAAAGTCTTAAGGATTTTAAAAGACTTTGCATCATTTTAATGACTTTCATGATTTTAATGGATTTCAACGGATTTACATCATAAGATTTTAAAGGATTTGAAATGATTTTATGGATTTTATAAGATTTCAAAAGATTTTATGAATTTTAAGGATTCATTGGAAAGAAATGATTATAACACTCTTTTTTACAATATTCTAAATACAGACTCTTATTTTTATTTTTTTACGAGAATGTTAGGGAAAGGAGGGAGAGAGAGAGAGTGAGAAGAGAGAGGGAGGGAGGGGAGAGCGATAGAAGAAAGAGAGAGATAGAGAGAGAGACGAATAGAGGAGAGAGATAAAAAAATCTTAAAAGAAAAACCATCATAAGAAATCTCATGTTTTCATGAGAGATTTTTTCATGCTAAAATTTCACTAGAAAATCCCTTAAAGTTCATCAAAATCCAATTTATTAAACAATCATTAGAAATTCGAATGATTTTGAATACCACAATGATTTTTTTAAGTGATGAAGACTCTTGATTGAATACCACAGGACTTTTTTTAAATAACAAAAAGTTTTGATTGAATACCACATGACTTTTTTTAAATTGCAAAGAGTCTTGATTGAATACCACAAGACTTTTTGATAATAAAAAAGTCTTTTAAAATTGAGTGAACCATCAAATTCGTCCTTGAATTTTCACGCGTTGGCCAACTCCGTCCCTCAATTATGCGAAATATCAACTTAGTCCCTGAATTTGTCAGACGTCTATCAAAAAGGTCCCTCCGTCAAAGTGCTCCGTTAACTATGCTGAGCTGTCGTCCTGCATGCTGTGTTGTCTTGTACGCGTGGCAAGAAGGAAGCCACATGTTCAGGGACTAGTTTGATTGAATTGAAAAAAGTTGAGTTTTCACTTTTCAGTTTATTTTTCCTGCTTTTCCCATTTTGCCCCTGCATTACCCACACCTCCTTCTTCACATTTCAGAACATCAAAAACGTCCTTGGCCCTTCTTCTTCCCGTTAAAACTTCCTCCATTTTCACCCCTCCAAAATCATCATCATCTCCGGTGATTCTGACGTTTTTGACGTTTGTGTGTTTGCCTGTGATTAAAGGTAACACCTTTCCTGTTGTTTATCAAGTTTTTGTGTTCGTATTCACCCTGTTTTTGTCCGTTTTTTTGTGTTTTCGTTTTAAGTTTTGATCATGTTGTTTATTTTGTTTCTGTGATCGTTGATGC